>OLWG01000162.1_pt1 | contig 49588 bp, 49 predicted proteins | sample 1673721 | NCBI WGS metagenome assembly OLWG01 (sample SAMEA103958125, study PRJEB25191) | human gut metagenome | reverse complement strand
AAAAAGTAACCGTAGGTCACAAAACCGGAACGGGAGATCTTAATGCGAAAGGACAGCAGATTGGTTGTAATGACATCGGTTTCGTTCTTTTGCCCGGTGGACGTACTTATAGTATAGCTGTCTTCGTGAAGGATTCTGAAGAAAATAATCAAGCGAACAGTAAAATTATCGCTGATATTTCCCGTATCGTTTACGAATATGTAATGCAGCATTAAGATGGAGACAAAGTACGTTCGGTACAAATGAAGATTGAAACAAAGTAATAGAAATTAGAAAATTCATTTATATGAAACTACATCATATCGCTATCTGGACTTTTCGTCTGGAAGAATTAAAAGAGTTCTATGTCCGCTTCTTCGGAGGAAAAAGCAACGAAAAATATATCAATCCCAAGAAAGGATTCGAGTCCTATTTTATCTCCTTTGGAGAGGGAACAGACTTGGAACTGATGAGTCGTACAGATGTACAGAACACTCCCATTGAAGAAAACAGGGTTGGACTGACACATTTCGCTTTCACCTTCCCCAGCCAGGAAGAAGTATTACGCTTCACCGAACAAATGCGTTCGGAAGGATATACCATCGCCGGCGAACCGCGTACTTCGGGAGACGGATACTTTGAAAGTGTAGTCCTCGATCCTGACGGAAACCGGATTGAGTGCGTATATCGGAAAACTGCAAACGAATCGAAAAACAAAGCAAGACATAACAGTAAAACCATCAAAGAAATACAAGAAGGTGTATTTATAGGTAACGATACTGATTGGGAAACATTTAGTACATCAATTTGTCTGACAGATAGTTCGTGGTTCTTGAAAGTAATTAAAGAATGGTATTGGTATGTTGACGAACACGATGGAAACGGTATTCAAAAAGAAGATATGCTATCGGCATATTATAAATATAATTAAGTTTGAGGGAAAACTGATTATGAGAAAAGCACTCAATTTCGATTTAGACACAAAAAAATATGAAGAGATTACAGGCAAATCTGCTCCAACAGCTTACTATCAAATCCAAAAATTCTTAGAAAATAGAGGCTTTGAGCATCGGCAAGGGTCGGGATATGTTTCTTCAAAATCGCTTAATGATGCTGAAATAACATCACTCACAAGGCAAATGGGAAAAGCATTTTCGTGGCTTAGGGATTGTTTAAAACAATTTGATGTTACGAATGTAGGCAGTCAGTATTCTTTATTGCAAATTATGAGTGATATAAGTTTTAATCAAGAGATAGAACATAAATCAAACGAAATTGATAATAATGTGACAAATAATATTGAAGATGATATTGATTACTTTATTGATATGTAGATTAATGAAAGGGGAATGCTTTATGAAGAAAATTAAAAACTATATCAAAAATCACAAAGCTTTGTCTATTGTACTTATTGTTGCAATGATTATTGCTATCGGTACAGCCGTGTTTTCAACTATTTCATATAACACGGAAAAACAAAGATATGAAGCTGTTAAAGCATATTGTAACAACAATGATAGTTTTGCAATTCAGACCGAATATGAACTTGATAAACAAGAACACGAGCTTAATGTGAATAATCTTGTTGTAACGAGTATGCCAAACTATTCTTCCGTATATAACGAAAGAATTTGTGTAGGTGAATACAACAGGAGCTTTGTGGGTGATAATAAATTCGTTGCTGATAAGGTAAAAAAGGAAACATATACAATTCGTACCGAAGTTCCAAAAAATAAAATATGGAATAAGTTTAAGCATATTGATACACCTATTGAAATTTCCTGTATTGATACAACAGCTCCTGAGTTTACTGAAAAAACAGATACCATCACTATTAATAAAGGTGATAAGCTTAATGTAGCATCAAAATTCAAAGCTAACGATTTGAGTGGTACTGTTGAAATCAAGGTAGACAATGTAGATGTTAATAAGATTGGTGAGCAAATTGTTAATGTGTTTGCTACTGACGGAAGCGGTAATGTGGCTCAAACAGAAGTTAAGGTTGTTATTAATGAACCTGAAGAACAAAAAAATGAAGATGCACAAACGACCCAAACATCTGAAACAACAACTCCAAATAAATCTGCTCCAACAACATCAAAATCAAGCAGCGACAGCAAGTCAAAAAAATCATCAACTACTGCTTCATCAAGTAGCTCAAAAGATAACACAAAAAGTTCTTCATCAAAAAAATCAACCACATCAAGTAAGTCTACTACAAAATCAGAAACAACCAAAAAGACACCATATTGGTGTGATGAAGGTGGAAGTCATCACGTAATAGACGAAGGACACGGGTGGTATAAGAGTTATAAAGAAGCAGAACGAGCAGCACTTGCTAATATATCATCAACAACTTACTGCCATTATGAAGTACAAGAATGTGATTGCGGATTATTTACCTATTATTATCAATAATTATATTAATTGTTGACATTTTTAATAAAATCATTATAATAAGATATAAAGAGTGAAAGAGGTCTATTTTATTAATAGGTCTCTTTTAGTATGTAAAATATAAAGCGAATGTTAATGAAAAGGGTGATAAAATTATTCAATATATAAATTATTAAAAAATCAAATAAAATTTAAAGAAGGGAGTTTTTTAAATGAACAAATTCAAAAAAAATATTAAAGCAATCATTATTAGCATACTGTCCTTATTAATAGTTGTTAGCAGTTTTCCTGTAATGTCTTTTGCAAAGGATATTACAGATATTAACAGTAATGCCGAATTTGGTGTAATTAATACATCAAACGGATTTTCATATAACAGCTTAAATCAAGTAGGACACGAGTTGCATTATGCAAGATATGACGGTAATACATATCTTACATTCTGTACTCAGTTTGGTATTAAATCACCAACAGGCAGAAATTATGATGCATCAGAATTTAAAGCATATAAAAATAAAAACCAAGCCGAATACAAAGAAATAGCCAAATATATTTTCTTCGGTTATACATTATGGCACGGTGATGGTGTACCAAATAATGACACCGAATTAAGAGATGCTTGTGCAACTCAGCAGTTTGTATGGGAAACCCTTGGCATTGCACCGAGTAGAACATCTTGGAAGAACGGATATATGTCTGAGAAAATATATAATTCTTGGAAAACAAATACAGACAAATATATTAATCTGTATTATAACACGAGAGTATCGTTTCACAATCAAACACATAAAGTTGATATAGGTAAGAGTATTACACTTACAGATACCAATGGTACACTTCAGTATTATCCTGAGTTCAATCAAACGATAAGTGGTATTAATTATAAGCACAACAGTAATACAAATAATATTGTTATAACGGTGACATCGCAAGTAACCAGTCACCTCAATAACTTTAGTTCTAATAATTACAACATTAAAATGTCAATATTGCCTAACGGCAGCCAATATGATGGTAATGTTAATAACTTCGTTTCATTTGAGTTTGACAGTGGTAGTGTACAAAATCTGATGTTTTCAAGATATATCGACCCAGCTGTATTTGCATTAAATATTGATGTTCAATATGGCGACATCGAATTAACAAAACAAGATTTTTACAGTGCAGGTGTTAACGGAGCAAAATTTGGACTTTATACCGATAAGAAATGTAACAATCGGGTAGCAACAGCAACAACCGCAAACAGCAAATTAAAATATGATAAACTTGCACCGGGTACATATTATGTAAAGGAATTGTCAGCACCATATGGCTACTTGCTTGATACTCAGGTTCACGAAGTAAGGGTATCTGATGAAAATACATCGAAACTTACTGTAAAAAATGATGAACCTATTGGCAATATTGAACTTACTAAAAAGCTTGATGTTTCAAAAACAAATAATCGTTACGGTGATGTAAATATTGCTGAAGCACAGTACACACTTTATGCTAAAGAAGATATTAAAAACCAAGCAGGTACTAAAACATTTTATAAAAAAGACGATGCAATTAGCACCAAGACACTTGTTGATAAGAATGGTGTTGTCGGCACAATAAAATGGGAAAATCTTCATCTCGGTAAATATTACATTAAGGAGACCAAGAACCCGACAGGAACATTTACTGATACACAGACATATAGTGTTGAACTTAAATATAAAAATGAAACAACATCATTGATAGTTGATAGTTCAACAGTCAGCACAGATGTTGTTAAATCCCAAAAGGTTAAAGTATTCAAAGCAGGTTCAGATGGCAGCGCAGGTCAAATTAAAGGACTTGCAGGTGCAAAATTTACTATAAAGCTTAATGCTGATTACAATAATGCAATAAAAAAAGGATATACATATAATCAAATATGGGCATTTAAAAATGATAGTAATGAATGGGTAGGCATTGATGTTTACGGCAAGGAATACAAGCTTACATCAACATCAGACATAACAAAAGCAGAAGAAGCACAAAAAATCGCTCCATCTTATGATGTAATGACAAGTGATAATAATGGCAATGCTGTTTCTGCATATTTACCATATGGCAGATATGTGTTAAAGGAAACGGTCGTCCCCAAAAATTACACTTGTGGTAATGATGTCATCTTCTCTATTGATAAAGACGAAAAAGAACTTCCTATTGAATATGCAGTTAAGAATATCGCAATCAATAATGCTCCATTTGAAAGTCCTGTAAAAATAATCAAAAAAGATGCTGACAGTGGAAAGACTGTAACTTTAACATCAGCAACTTTCAAAATTCGCGCTACTTCAAATATTTACAACTCAACCACAGGTGCATTGAAGTGGTCTAAGGGCGACATACTTACTTATAAAGTCGGTTCAAACAAATATAACGAATTTGTAACCAATAGCGACGGACTTGTTTCAATTCCAACAGGTTCACAATATGCTACTAAGAATGATGATAGTGGTTCGGTCACAACACCATTCAAGCTTTCATATGGTGAATATGAAATTGAAGAAATCAGGTCACCGGAAGGTTTCTTGATTAGTGATAAAACAATTCCATTTATCGTTACATCAGCAAGAGATAACGAAACAGATGCCGATGGTGATATTATCACAGTAGTAACTGTTGAAAATAAACAGCCAAAAGCAAATATTGTTATCAACAAATCATTTGAACTTCGTAAGGATATGGATAAATCCTTAATCGAGCTTAATCAAGAAGGAAGTGTTGCCAACACCGATAAAGTATCATTTGACCTTATTGTAGCCGAAAATATTATAGATAAGGCTGACGGTAGTGTGGTATATAACAAAGGTGATGTTGTTGATACCAAAAATCTCGATGCAGATAATACCATCACATTTGAAAATTTGTGGATTGGTAAATATATTGTCAAGGAAAAAACAACCATTGATGGTGCAGTATTAGACACTAATGAATATACTGTATCTTTTGAGGCAAAAGATGACAAAACAGCATCATACACGGAAACGATTGATATTGTTAACCACACAACAGAAGTTGACATTTCAAAAACCGATATTACAAATGAGCCGGAAATCGAGGGGGCAACATTAACTGTTAAAGACAGCAATGGTGATATTGTTGACAGTTGGGTGTCAACAAATACAAGTCATAAAATCGAAGGAATGAAGGTCGGCGAGACATATACTTTGATTGAAGAGCTTGCACCAGATAAATTCTGCAAGGCTAATGAAATCCAATTTACTGTTGATAATACGGAAGCTATACAAGTAGTGAAAATGGTTGATAAGCAAGTCTTAATTAGTAAGACTGATGCAACAACAGGCGAAGAGCTTGAAGGTGCTAAACTCACAATTACTGATAAAGATGGCAACATTGTTGATGAATGGACTTCTACAAAAGAACCACATTATGCTTCAGGTCTGACAGAAGGACAAGCATACACCTTGACCGAAATCACAGCACCATATGGCTTCGATATTGCTGAAAGCATTGATTTTACTGTGTCAGGAGATAAAGAAACACAAAAAGTTGTAATGACAGATGATTACATTTATTCTACTGTAAGGGTAATTAAGTGCGATAAGACAACAGGCAAGGCTATCAAATCAAATCAGTTTGAGTTTTCTATTTATTCTGATAAAGAATGTAAGAACCTTATTTCAACAAGTGGTGCAAACAAAGACGAAGGTACAGCACTGTTTGAAAACTTAAAATATGGTACATACTATGTAAAGGAAACGAAAGCCCCGATTGGATATTCGCTTTCTAAGCAGGTTGTTGAAATTGTTATCAACGATAAGGGTGTCTTTGCCGATGGGCAAAATCTTAAAGATGAAAACGGAGTATATTCGTTTAAATATTATGATGAATTATTGCCTGTAATTAAAACAGGTGATAAAGACAGCCGAAAGACATTAGTTATAATGGCTATAATGCTTGTCATCTTTGCTATTATATTCGTCCTTGTAAGTAAAAAGATGAAAAAAGGCAAAAACAAATAATATGATTTAAAACAAAGAAGGGCGAAAGTCCTTCTTTGTTGCTTTTAAGGGAATATTATGAAAAAGAAATTATCATTTGTTATCAATATCATAATTTGTATATTGTTGTCGATAGTAATTACTGTTGGGATATATATTAACAGTTATGCTAATCAAAATGTAATTGAAAGCAACACAACAGTATCAGAACCATATTGGTGTGATGAAGGTGGAAGTCATCACGTAATAGACGAAGGACACGGGTGGTATAAGAGTTATAAAGAAGCAGAACGAGCAGCACTTGCTAATATATCATCAACAACTTACTGCCATTATGAAGTACAAGAATGTGACTGTGGGTTGTTTACTTATTACTATAATGATGATACAAGCACTACATCAGAACAAGCTTCTGATATAGGTACAACCACACAACCTACAACCACTGAGGTGTCTGAGACATCACCTACACAAACGATACAGACATCTGAAACATCTACCACACAATCTACAACCAAATCGTTATGTAATCATAATTGGGCGGTTGTAACATCTAATTCGGGTGAACACCTTAAATATTGTACTTTATGTGGTGCAGAAGAATATGAACAATGTCAGTTTGCTAAAAATGTTGTTAACCCGACTTGTGAGAATGAAGGATATACAGAATATTATTGTATTTGTGGTTATTCATATAAAACAGATTATACAAGTCCTTCAGGACATAAATATGAGTATATTTCAAACAACGATGGCACACACCACAGAGTATGCATTAAATGTGGATTACAGCAAGAAGATGAAAACTGTGTAGAAATAAAGTCGGACGATGAAAACAAATGTAAATATTGTAATTATATATTTCAAACAAATCCATCATCTGAGAATACTACACAGACCACAACGCAACAAGCCACCACAGAGCCGTGTGGGCACGATATGGAGCTGTATAAAGAAAATACCCAACATTACTACAAATGCTCAAAATGTGGCTTTGTAGAGTACGAGAAGCACGCATATGTGGCTGTTGAAAATGCAAAAGCTACTTGTACAAACAACGGATATGTTGTTTATAGATGCAAATGCGGTGATGAATATACTTGTTATTCAGATGCCCTCGGTCATTCATATATAAGAAGCACTAAAATTACACCTGCGACAACAAGCAAAAACGGTAACAAAACCGTTACATACAGTTGTTCAAGATGTGGTAGTAAGAAGGTACAGACACAGACCATAAATAAGATAAAACAAGTAACATTGTCAAAAACTTCTTTTATTTATAACGGAAAAGTACAAATACCATCAATTACTATCAAGGATTATAAAAATAAAAGCCTGAAAAATGGCACTGATTACACTGTTAAGTATTATAACAGTAAGTCTAAGGCGGTTGGAAAGTATTATGTATTGATTACTTTTAAAGGCAATTATGCCGGCAAGCAACAGTTGAATTACTATATAATACCAAAAAATACTAAGATTTCTCAAAAAACATCAAAATCGAAAGGATTTAAAGTCGTTTGGAAAAAACAAACGACACAAACAACAGGGTATCAAATCCAATATAGCACAAGCAAAAATATGAAGAGTGCTAAAACTATAACTATCAGTAATTCAAAAACTACAAAGAAAACAGTTTCTAAGTTGAAAGCAAAAAGAAAATATTATATCCGCATCAGGACATATAAGGCTGTTACTTTCAATGGAAAAAGGACACATATATATTCTTCTTGGAGCAAAATAAGCAGTGTGACAACCAAAAAATAAAAACGGACAAATGTCCGAAAGAAAGGAACAATAGTATGAAAAATGCCTATTTTAGAATAGATAAATCGCCAAACTTTTACGAAGGGATAGATACAGAAAATCTATGGAATGGTTGGGCAATGCCTTTGTTTTCAAAACAAGTTGCTGACCTAATTATTAAAAAGGCTTGTGAAGATGAAAGTGTAAGGTATATATATGATGCACAAAAAGATGAATATGTTTATTGGTGTAAAGATGACCCTGATGAAAAGGAAATCTTTAAAGGCAAAGATTATACCGTTGATGGTGAAATAAAACATCTTTATGATATTGGCTCAGGATATTGGGTGTGGGATAGTTATTCACAAGAAGAAATAAACGATATTATTAATGAAAATAACATTCCTGATATAAAGGTATTTGTTAATGACAGTGGATTTCTTAAAGAACTGATACGATATTACGATGATAAGAATGAGCCGGATATTTGTGATTAAAAAATGTAAAAAAACACTTGCAATTGTAAATAAAACGTGCTATTATGAATATACTAAATAAAGCAGTTCTCACATCTGTCAAAGTGGATAATAAAGCAGTTCTCACATCTGTCAAAGTGGGTAATAAAGCAGTTCTCACATCTGTCAAAGTGGATAATATTAAAAAGAGAGAAATATTAAGTTTCTCTCTTTTTATTTAAGGGGAATTAAAATGAAATGGTATGCGATTAACAAGGAATATGTTAATTATTTAAAACAGTTTGATGCAATTGTCCCTAATGTTGATTATACAGGAAAACTGAAGAATTTTCTTGGCGTGGTCTTTAAGAGTGAATATGGTTGGGATTATTTCGCACCACTTACATCGTATAAGCCTAAGTTTAGAACGATGCAAAACACTATTGATTTTTATAAAATTGTTAACGAGAATGGCAAAATTTATGGAGCTATTGACCTTAACAATATGATACCTGTTCCAAAGGGCGAGTACATAGAGGTAACACCAATGACATTGCCATCATTGAGAACATTTGATAAACCAAGAGAAATTACAAAATATTGGCGGTTACTAAAAATAGAGAGTTCATTAATCAATGATGGCATAATAACATATTATGCGGAAAAATTATATCAATTCGTTTTACGAAACCCATCATCATCACTTGCCGAGCGGTGTTGCAATTTTTCGTTATTAGAAAAAAAGTGTGCTGAATATGTTAGAAATAAAGGTAATTCAGAACCCAATCGGGTATATAATAGTATCGAAGACGACTTCGATGATTATGATAAATAAAAAGTTCTTGACAATCAATAGTTAACTTAATATAATAAAAGAGTAGAGAGAAATCCGCAGGAAATAGTGGGTTTCTCTTTTTGTATTTATAAAAAGGTGGTTTTATGAAGAAAACAGTTGTAGTAAACTTATTTGCAGGTCCGGGTGCAGGAAAAACGACTTGTGCTTGGGCGATTGCGAGTGAATTAAAAAAGCGAAACATCGAAACGGAATATGTGTCTGAGTACGCAAAAGAATTAGTATGGGATAATGACTTGACATTACTTGATGGAACATTACCACATCAAAAGATATTGTTTCAAGAGCAAAAACATAGAATTGACAGGCTAATCGGAAAAGTAAATGTTATAGTAACAGATAGTCCAACCATATTAGGATTGATGTATGTTGACAAATCAAAATGTTCAGTTAATGAATATTTAACCTTTGAACAAGAAGCAATTACTGATTATAAAAGATATAATAATTTCAATCTTTTTATTAATAGGGGAAAAGAGTTTCAGCAAGCAGGTAGAATACATAACCTTGAACAAAGTAAAAAAATTGATACAGAGATTAAAGATTTGCTTAATCGTAATAGTATCTATTATGGCACATATTATCATCAAACACTTGATGTGTTAGTTAATAATATAATGACTAACCTTGGTCGTAACAAAGAAATAAATGAAGAATACGAAATGGCATTATAAATAAGAAAGCGAGGAAATTAGATATGAGAGTGTGGGTCGGAAATTTAGGTAAATATAATGAGGGTGAATTGGTTGGTGAGTGGATTACATTGCCAATGCCGAAAAATCAACTTGATGATATATTGAGAAATAAAGTTGGCTTGCAACTTACTCAACAAGAAGTTGATGAAGCACTACGGACGACAGGTGAGTGTTATGAAGAGTATTTCATAGCGGACAGTGAATGTCCCGAACTTCCGAATTTTGAAGTAGGTGAATATGCAGATATAAACCGACTTAATATGTTGGGTGCATTTATAAATAGGTGTGATAAGCTTGAAGCTGTTGACGCATATATTGATAATAACAATATAAAAGATATTTATGAAATATGTAATGTTCTTGAACAGGCTGATGATTTGAATTATCACACTACTTCTTACGAGGCTTACCTAAGCAAAGATGAACTTTATGAGCTTGTAGAGGACGATATTAAATCACAACCTGTTATTGATAAATCAATCCTTCAAAATGATGAAACATTCAGGTATCAACTTCTTGGCAGAATGCAGACGGATTGTAATTACTTTTTAGGTAATGGCAATAGGCTCGATAAATTTCTGTGGGCAGGAAGTGTTGAAGAACAAATTGCATATATGAAGGCTTTATATAACAGTTTTCCCGATGATAAAAAACCTGAATGGATTTCACTCGAAGATATAAATAATTACGAAAATGAAATGACTAACGATGAAGTAAACATTAACAACGACAAGGACGAGCCGGATATTTGTGATTGATAACTTAAAATTGAAAGGTGGTGAAACCGGTGCGGTATGAAACATAATCAAAAAAAGAACAAAAGCAAGGAATTAAAAATACTTGCTTTTTTCTTGGCATTTTGTATTATTATTCTTTCTTTATTAATTGGTAATACAATCATTACTGATTATAGCGAATATAAGGAAGTAGATGATACACAAGAAAAAATTATTGATGATGTTGTTGAAACATCGCCAAATGATAATCAAGCAAAAGAGTTTTCTATTAATTGGAACAAATTATTAAGTATAAATGATGATATTGTTGCTTGGATAAGAATACCTGACACGGATATTAGTTATCCTGTTGTTCAAGGCAAAACAAATAGCCAATATCTTCGTAAAAACATATATGGCAGGTATTCAAGAGGCGGAACTCCTTTTGTGAGTGCCGAACAACAAGAACCATTTAATTGTGTAAATACAATTGTTTACGGTCATAACCTTATGAACGGTAAAATATTTGCACAACTAAAAAAATATAAAAGTAAGGACTTTGCATCTAAACATAATATGGTGTTTGTTTATCTACCATCAGGTGAGATAAGAAAATATCAAGTATATTCATTTCATATTGTTGATGCATCTGATATTCAAATATATAACCCATATGTAGATAGTGCATCGGAATATACTAAAGCAATGAATAACAAAAATATTCTCGACACCGATATTGATGTTAATGACAGTATGCAGGTACTTACAATGTCAACTTGTACAAACAACGGTGATGACAGATATGTTCTTCACGCTGTTTATAATATGAAATAATTAATTCGGACAAATGTCCGAATGGAAAGGAGCAATTATGAGTAAGTTATCAATGTTGCTGAGTTCAATGCAACCTCAGATTATGGCAGCACAACAGGCAACAGAAGGTGATGGCAAAAAGAAACTCGCCATTTTAATTGGTATTGCAGTTGTCTTTGTCATCGTTTATATCTTTGCAAGCAAAGGTATAAAGAAAAAGATGAAATAAAAAGTTGGGTGATAACGAAAAGCACAGAAAGGTGGTTCGTTATGAACAAAGTAAAAAATGTAATTCAGAGAATAAAGAATTACTTTATTAAAAAGCAGACTGATGCAATCTGCAAGCAAAGTGAATATCAAAATAAGATTTCATTGCTTTGTGATGAAGTTAATAATACAAAGTTCACTAAAAGGTTGCCGAGACTTATTGCGACCGCAGGTGCAACAATGCTTGCGACAATGACAACATCTATGACAGTGTATGCAGCCAATGCAGATACATCAAGCATTGACAAGTTTGTTGATTTCGCTTGTTCGTGGCTTAAAAAAATCGGTGCTGTTGTAATGCTTGTCGGCGGTGTTATGTTTGCTCTTGGTTGGCAAAGAGAAGATGCCGAAGGTAAGACCAGAGGTTTACAAACGTTAATGGCAGGTGCTATGGTTGTAGCACTTGGTGCATCAAAGGACATCTTCGGTCTTTAAATTGTAAACAGGAAAGGAATGATATAGATGATAGAAGGGCTAATCCGTGCAATATATTCATTCTCTTTTAGTTTGTTTGGCATTACATATTCGTCATCGAATATAACAGGCACGATTATTGACCTTATTAACACTAATAGCCTTATTAATAAATTTGCGCTATTTAGCGAAATCCAAAAGGTACAAGGCAGTATTGTTGCCGTAGCAGAAAGTCTGCTTACACTTTTCTTTATTATTAATTTAATAAAGTTATTGACACAAGAAGGTGTCGAAAGAGTGTCGTGGGAAAGAATTACACTTCGTGCCTGTGTGTTCTTTCTTTTAAGTTATTTTATACAGCATTGTGATATAACTGCATCGCCTGAGGAGAGTATAACAAGTGCCATTGCTGATGTGATGCATTGGGTCTATTGGAAAGTAGCCGGTGCTATGCATATGCCGAATGTTTCGGGTATGAATATTGCTGATGAACTTATTAAGATTGCTGAAAATGCAAGCTTTACAGACCAATTAATGTATAATGCATTATATGTCATTTTGGCAATACCATATATGGCTACCATAATTATGATATTGGCACAAGTAACACTCAGAGCAGTTAGATTAGCAATCTATTTAGCTTTTGCACCAATTCCAATTGCAATGGCAGCTGAAGGGGAAACATACCGTGGCAAAGCAATTAATTACTTTATGTCATTGTGCGGTCTCCTGTTTGAAGCGTCCATTATTTATATTGGCACATATGTTTATGCGGTCGGTATGAATGGCATTGCTCAGAACACTGCATCGGGTGCAGGTAAAATATCGGTTCTTATAGGAATACTGTTCCTTAACGGCTTTTTCGCAGCACTGATAAGTGCATCAAGTCAAATTGCCGATAAAATATTTGGTAGGGGGTAATAACAATGGAACATCTTGAAGTTGTAATTTTTGATGAAGTCGATGATTATAAAGAAAAAATCAAAGGGCTGACATTCAGGCAATGGATATTTAGTGGACTTGCTATGCTCGTTGTTATTCCCACATACCTGCTTGTTCCAAAGTATTTAGGTATAAGCAAAGATATTACAAGTTATATTGTAATGCTCGAAGCAGCAATTATTGGCTTTTTCGGATTTATCAAGATACATAATCTTGATGCGGAACAAATTGTTCCGTATTGGTATAGACATTATTTTATTTATAATAAACCCATTAAATATATTACAGATAAGCAATGGGAAGAAGAGCATACCAAAGACAAGAAAAAAGCCAATAAGGCTGTGCCAAACAAGAATGACAACAATAAGCAAGAGCCTGTGAAACAACCTGAAAGCAAAGTTCTTGATGTTGATGCAACAACAAAAAGAAAACAACTTTCTAAAAAAGAGTTGAAGGCTCAGCAAAAACAACAAAAAATGCTTGAAAAAGCAAAGAAAAAATATGGCAGTATGTTTGATACTGTAAGTGATGAAGAGATACAGGAAATTACATTGGAAACATCACAAGCTGTTGGTGTTGCAACAGAACATAAACAGGAAGATGTCGTGATTGACACACCTGTTGAAGACACTAATGAAGTCAGCATTGAAAAAGAGAATGATATACAGGGAAATCAAAAGACAATTGCTGAAGAAACAAATGATAAAGCTTTGCATATGTTAATGGGTATGCTTACACCTGAACAATTACAACAGCTATCAAAAATGGCACAAAAGAATGATGACAACACTCAATAATTATGAAAAGGACTTTTTGTTGTTTTATCAGCAAAAGTACAATATTTGCTATATTAAAATTGCAAATAATAAGGGAAAAGTGCCGACAGAAGTTCTTCTATATACAGCAAATAAAAGAAGGATTAGGCACAATCCTACATATATGAGTGTTACGGTGTTTAATATGTTCAGTAAGCTAAAACCCAATAAACTATATGAAGTCAATCAGCTTATTAAGGAAGGAAGTGAATAACACATATGGATAGTACATTTATCTTGCTTATTGTTGGTGCGGTGGCAATCGGCATCTTCTTTCTTTTTGGTAATAAAAAGAAAAAAGAAAATGCAGGTAATAAACCAAGACAACAATATGGCAACAAAAAACAGAAGAAAAAGCAAGAAAAAATGTTTATACCTCGTACCAACTCGCAGGTTATGAGTATGTTTTTTAAAGACTACGATGAAAAAACAGGAATTATGCGAATTGGCGATAACACATATAGTGTTTGCTTTGAGTTCAGCGATGTCTCTTTTGCAAAGGCAAATGAGGAAGAACAAACCGACATATTTATGAAATATGTTGACTTTTTGAACTCATTAACTACAAATATGCACATACAGGTAATACATTGTGGTATTCCTGTGGCTACCGATAGGTATAAAGAGGACTATAACTATCCGTTATTGGATAGTTATTCGGATAATGAAAAACGGCTCGCCAGTGAATTTAATGATATGATTGAAGGTAATCTTGGTAGCAGTAAAACAACATTTTGTGAAACAAGACTTATTGTTGTAACATTGATTGCTGATAGCCTTGATACAGCAAAAGATGAGTTGTTTCAATACCAAATGCAGATTGAAGAAAAATTCTCCACTGTTAAATCAAAAATAAGAAAATGGAGTATTCAGGAAAGACTTCAGTTCTTATACGATACATTCAATCTTACACCGTATGTTATTAAATATCCGAATGGAAAAAAGTTTTCCGATATTCTCACCGAGAACAAATACTTGTCTATTTATGATGTTCTTGCTCCTAAAGAGGAAATTGACCCTCGAGAGCAAAAATTCATCGTTATCGGTGAAAAGAAATTTATTAAGACTTTGTATGTAAACAAATATCCTACAAGCCTTACACCTGAGTTTTATAACAGGTTAACTCAGTTGGAAGCAAATATTATCGTAACTGAAAATATTGTCCCGACTGACCCTGCGAAGACCATAAAAAAACTTGAAAAGAAAATCAGCGGTCTTGTCACAGAACGATATGATAAGATTAAAAAATCTGCAAAAAATAATGTCAATTATGAATATGTCAAAGATGAAAAGCTTGAAGAAAAAATTGACAATCAAGAAGGATTGCGAAAAGCTCTTGTTAAGAAAAAACAAAAGCTCTTCAGAAAAACAATGCTTATCTGTATCACTGCGAGTGATTATGATGAATTAATGAGGGTCGAAAAACAAATAAGAACAATTGCAGGTGAGTTCTTATTTGGCATATCATCTCTTGATTGGCAGCAATTCGAGGGATTGCAAAACATATTACCGTTTGGTTATAACAACCTGCAATTTTATCGTTCGCTTCATAGTGAAGCTGTTGCTGAAAGTGTACCATTCAATAGTAAAAAACTGCTACAAAAACATTCATTGTATTATGGTGTCGATTTGGTATCAAAATCAATGGTGTGCTGTGACAGAAAAAAGCTGATGAACGGTAACGGCTGTATTCTTGCGACATCAGGTGCCGGCAAATCGTTCTTTGTTAAAACCAACATCGAACAGATTAATCTTCGCTATCCCGAAGATGAAATTTGCGTGCTTGACCCCCAAGGCGAATATAATCCTGTTGTTAATGCTTTAAATGGTCAGATTATCGAAATATCAACAACGGCAAATACATATATAAATCCTTTTGATATGGAATTGCAATATGTTGATGAAGACAATGACCCAATTAAAACGAAAATTGAATATATCCTTGCATTTATGGAAAGCATCGTGGGTCATCTTACAGGTGAACAAGAAAGTATCATAGACAGAGCAACTAAGCGAATTTATGAAAAATACTTTAATGCAAAAGCAAAAGGTGAAAACGATGTACCGATGCCGTCATTTCCTGTTTTTTATGAGGAAATTAAAACATATCACGAAGAAGAAGCTAAGAACCTTGTTCTTATACTCGAAAGATATGTTCAAGGTGGTATGGATATATTCTCAAAAGACACAAATGTTAATATTAAAAACAGAATTGTTTGCTTTGATTTGCATAACCTTACTGCATCAATGCAAACAACAGGTTACCTTGTTGTTCTTGAACACATAATGAACCGTGTGGCAAGAAACAAGGCAATGGGTAGAAATACTTGGTTGTGGATTGACGAATTTCATATCTTGCTTGCTAACAACTATTCTGCCGATTATATTGCAAAAATCTTCAAGATAGGCAGAAAGTTAGGTTGTTTGCCGACCGTTATCACGCAAAATATTGCTGATGTTCTTAAATCAGAACAAGGTTGTAAAATATTATCGAACTCAGAGTTCGCAGCTATATTAAAGCAAAAAACACTTGACCTTATGGCTATTTGTAAAATATTTAATATTTCGCCTGAAGAAGCAAAGTATTGTTCTTCGTCCGCACCGAGCGGTCAAGGCATCATTGTATATGGTGAAGACATTGTACCGTTCAGAAATCGTGTATCTAAAGACACATATATTTATGAACTCAATAATACCGATGGTATGCAAATCGCAAGAGGATAAGGCGGTGAGTTGGTATGAATGATGAACAATCTGAATTTTCCGCTATTGGTAAAAATATAAATGAAACACTCTATTCTGAAAACAGGGTTTCAAATATTGCCAAAGAGTTAGGATATTCAAACTCCAGTAGTATGTCAGGTATGATTGAAGAAATTCGTGCTGAATTACTTCAAGATAATCGCATCATTATTGTAAATACAGGTACAGCTGATGATGCTGTCGAAGTCTTTACATCAGAAGATATAAAATCGGTTGATAAAAAAATTCTTACAGGTATGCTCGAAAAAGATGATACAGTCGTTACAAATGAGAATGATGTTATTTCTTTTCTTAAAACAAAGCCTGAAGAACTTGGCGAAACACTTAAAACACAAGGGTACAACTTTTCAGATGAACAAGTTGGAACATTAAAGAAAGCTCTTCAAACAGCAAAAGATAAATTGCCCAACAAAGCAAATAAAATGTTCAAGCTTGCAACAGGTACTGTAAAGGTTGCAAGTAAAACTGCAAAAGTTGCAACGAAAACTCACGGAGCATTAGTTCGTATTGGCAAAAACCTTAATGTGTTTGATGCTGAAGGTAAAGTCAATGCAGTTGAAGTAGGTGGCAATCAATTAAAAACGGCAGCAAACTTTGTCGGCAGAAATGCTGTTGTTAAGCCAACAGCCAAGGTGGCAAAAAAAATCAATAATAAGATTGCTCAAAAAGCTGTCAACAAGGCTGTACTGAAAGTTAAAAAGCTTGAAGCTAAAATGATGGCGAAAGCAGCTAAGATTTCTGCGAAAGCAGGTGCTAAAGCAGCTAAAGTGGCAATCAAGGTAATCTCTAAGTTACTTCAAGCTTTAGTTAAGGCACTTGTTGCTTGTTGGCCGCTTGCTGTTGCACTGTTGGTTGTTATCATTGTTGTTATTGTAGTAACAAACATTTTTGGTGCAGGTCTTGGTGCTGACGATATGGAAAAGTTCACAACTTATGTTTCAGAAACACAAACTGAGATGCAAGAAAGCATTGATTATTATGCACAACAAGGGTACAAGGTTGACGGTACTTACAGCGGTACAGCATACATAGATTGGAAAGCAGCACTGTCAATATTGCAAGGGCTGAAAAGTGGTAACATTACCGGCGGTAACGAAGAAATAAACCTTCTTAAAGAATGGCAAAGTGATGGTACTATGTATAAGATTGATAGTGCAACAACTACTGAGTATGTCTTGAAACCTGAAGTTAAGGATAAAGACGGTAATGTTATTCAAAACGAAGTCAGGACAACAACAAAATATGTTGTTACTATTGGAACTTTAGATGATTATAAAGATTGGGTTAAGAATAATCCTGATTATATAAAAAAGTTCTATAAAAAAGCAAATATCAACTACGATGAAAATTGCACTAACTTTCTGACTTCTGAGGTTGAAGAAATAGCTGATAGGCTATATGCAAGTGATGAATTTGACACTCTGTTTAAAGGTATCAGTTTCGATACAAGTACCATAGCACCGGGAACTATTTATGATACAGGCGAACACAGTGGCAAGTTAGCATATCCGACATCTTGTCGAAAGATTTCTGCTGACTTTCCAACTTATCCGAGTGGCAAAAGTCATACAGGTATTGACTTTCCTGTACCAAAAGGGACACCTGTATGTGCAGCTTACGATGGTACAGTGTATATAACTAAAAATCTTGAAACGAGTTACGGTCATTATGTTGTATTAAAGCATAACATTGATGGGCAAACCATTTATACATTGTATGCTCACAATACTACTCTTCTTGTATCGAAAGGGCAAACTGTTAAGCAAGGGCAAGTTATTGCATACAGTGGCTCAACAGGAAACAGTACAGGGCCGCATTGTCATTTCAGTGTATTAACAAGCTTTTCACCACAAAAATATGTTGACCCAAAAGCTTGGTTATAAAACGGACAAACGTCCGAATTAAGAATGGTAGGTGATTTATATGGCATTTACAGTTAATCAGCTTGATGCTGAAATTGCAAAGCAGGAAAAGGTTAAAGTAGTGGCACAAGAAAAGATTGATAAAATTAAGGCTACTACTCTTGAACCGTTGCAAGAAAAGATTAAACAAGCTGATAAAACTATTTCAAAACTACAAGGATTGAAAACACAATTCGAGAAGCTTGAAGCTGAATATAACTCGGCAACGAAATAGTTAATATATAATGGTGGCAACCTTTATATGCAGAAAGGTAAATATTATGGCAGAAAAACAACAAGACCGTGTATCTATTGAATTTTCCAACAAGCAAATATTCAATAGAAGGACGATAACAAACAAGGACGGTAATCAAGTTGACCTTGTATCAATTTCATTACCGTCTGCAAGTAATTATAAAGGATATTCAATTACTGCAAATGCAAACTATGTATATCAATCTAAATTTAATCCTAATATGTCTTATATGTACTTGCTTGCAGGTAAAGATATTACCATCAAAAAATACGACAAAGAAACAGGTGCATCTGAAGAAAAGAAACTTTCTGTTGACGAACTCAGAAAAGAGTTTCGTTCTTGGCAAAAGGATAAAGCTAAAAGTAAAAATGCATCAAATGCTGATAAGATAACTGACAATAAAACTAAATATCAATCCGCACCTGAAGACACCTATGATAATACAATGGGTGTACCTGAACAGGATTATGAGCCGATTGATATATAAATAAATATTATCATAAGAAAGTTATTTATGTTGTGACTTTTCTTATAACAAAGGGGTGATGTAATGACAGACAAAGAGCTGTTGTTGATACAAATGTATTCAGCACAAAAGAAAAAGAAAATTATTATCATTATTGTAATAATTGCAATTATAATCTTGGGACTTTGCGTTTCGGCATTTATTGTCATATCATCACAGACAGTACAACTAAAACAACAATCTGTTACTATTGAATATGGAACGGTATATACACCTAAGGTTACAGATTTTATTGATAAAGAAAATGTTGATTGTATTACATCATTCGATTGTGATATACCTAACGAAAAAGGTAAACAATATGCCGAAATCGGAGAGTATGCTATTACAGTTGGATTTAAAGTGCCTATTGTGCTTAATAATAACAAGTTATTTGATATGGAATACAATAAGACAGCTACTGTTGTTATTAATGATACGACACCGCCTGTATTCAGTCAAGATTGTCCTAAAGAATTAACTGTATATACAATTGAAGAAAACGAAACCAAACCCGATTTATCTAAATACTTCACAGTGAGCGATATAAGCGGTGATTGTAAGCTGACAATAAAAGATGACAGCATTGACTATACAACTGCAAATAAGCACAATATAGAGGTCGTTGCGACCGATAAAAATAACAACACAACTTCTGTGACAGTGTTGCTTAATGTTGTTGCATCAAGCCTTACTATTAATCCAACACAACTTACAATGTATGTTGGCGACAAGCAAAAGCTTAATGTTGAGTGTAAAAACAACAATAAGCTTAAGTTTTTATCGAGTATGGAAGACATATGTACTGTTGACGGCGAAGGAAATGTCACAGCAAAGTCAAAAGGATATTGCACAATTACCGTAACAGTACAGAACTTAGTTGCTACTTGTGATGTTCAGGTAACAGAAAAAGCAGTAGAACCGACTACACAACCTGTTACAGAACAGTCAACGAAAGCACTCTCGCAGCAATCGGGCATTACCACCACAAAATCAAAGCAACAAGCAACAAAAAAAACACAGTCGAGCAGTAGCAAAAAAAAGAGTAAAAAGAAATATCCCAATAAGGATTTCTTATTCAAGGACGGCTACACAATGGATAATGTCACCGATGCAGCCTATAAGTATTTGAAAGAAAGTGGGCAACCGGGCAGATGTGTTCCATTAAAAGACAGTGAAGGAGTTTACTACGGTATGCGAGTTGAATTTGATTAATTATACAGTGATGCAAAACTGTAATACACAAAATTACACAAAAAACAACTGATATTTTTGTGCAATTTATGAATATCATCTTAAACACAAAAAGTGTATTATATATATAATTACTTAGTTAACTATTGCATCAGAAAGGAAACACACGAAATGCAAAAGAAATGGAATGAGTATCAAATAATTGATACAAGGCAATTAGTCAATAAATTGCCTGAAGACGAAAGAGAACAGTATAAGCTCAAAGCTCTCTTTAAAAATAAAGCACTCACAGACAGTGTGATGATGTTTTCAAAGGCTGACTTCAAAAAGTATCGTGAAAATTACGATGCTTTTATTGTCGGGAAAATAAGAAAACGACAAAAACACTATAAAGTATATGAGAAAGCGACAAACGGCTCATTACTCTCATATCCGCCTCAAAGTATTACTGTTGAAGAGCTTATCAGTAAAAAGCAAAAGAAAAATATCATTGGCTCTGCTACGATGGAATATCCTGAATTTGCAGAAAAAGTAACTGACAAACAAAAATGTAAATTGTCTGATACGGACAAGCCAGAATATTCAAAAATGTATGATGTTAAAGAACATAACAACAGTCATACAGTCGGTTATGCTTATATAGGAGATAACAAATTTTTACAGGTTACTACTTTTAATATTGCAAATCGTGACAAGTATGATGCAAGTAACTTAGATACTGCTTATGGATTTTATTGTGGTGGCTCTAATGGCACGGCAGAAAGTACAATTAATGCTGTTCAGAATTTTAACAAGTGTGTAATTAACAATGGCGATACAAGGTCACAGAGTGGTATTTGTTTACAAAGAAATTATAAATATAATGCTCCTAAAGAAGTAAATCTCACTGATTGTGAATTGTATTCGGGTTGGCGATGAATTTATTTTAATTCTTTAAGTGGTAAAGATTATCCATCAGTTACTAAAGTTAATTTGTATGGCAACACAAAGTTATATGACAGCAAAGGTGTTCTTATTACAAAACAACAACTTGCTGATGCAATTGCCGTATGGAAAACCAAAGAACAAGGAAGTCATAAGACTTATCCGTGTGCATCGACAACAGGATTAAGAACAACGGCAAACACTTATGTTATTGTTGGCGAAGGTTGGGCAACAGAAAAAGGTGTTGTAAATGCTTATGCAACAGAAGATTGCGGTGTTTATGATTATCGTTAATATTACTAAAAATAATTGTTGACGCCAAAACAAATATTTGGTATAATGATTATAGTGTGAAAGAGAGAGTTCGGGATTACTCTCTCTTTTGCTATTTATAAGTCATAAATAAAAAATTAATAAGAAACCGAGGTTACAAAGTTAAATTTAATTACGAATTATACTTTGTAGCCTTTTGTTGTTTCAAAAAGGAGTAAAAGAAAATGAGCTTATTAACTAAAGACTTAATTGAAAAATGTAAAAAGTACCCATTGTACAGCCAAGACGGTAAAGGCGGTGATGCAACTGTAATCGCTCATTTTTACATTCCAAAAGAATTTTGCCGTGATGGTGCATTTAATTGGATAATTACCGAAGGCGATGTTTTTTATACAGATGGCAAACCAACAGACATTGAAATGTTTGGTTATGCTTGCCTTAACGGTGATATTCAAAATTCAGAATTGGGTTATATTATGCTGTCAGAATTAGAAGAAATAAACAATAACCATAATCTTCCTTTGGTAAAAAGAGATATGAGATTTGATGAGAATATAAATCTCAGAGATGCACTTCAGAAAACACTTCATTATGTACCAGAGTTCTTACAAGAACCTGTTAAGTATGAAATTTATCAGCTTAAAGATACTGAAGAAAATCGTTTACTTCGATTTGAAAGCATTTCAGGGTTAAAGAACGGAATATCAGATATTAAGGGAGCTAACTATTATCAGGTATTTAGTGATAAATATGAAAATAGTGTTGATATGACCGATGCGAGCGAAAAATATTATGCTCTTGATAATCTGTACCGAAACTTAAATGAGGACAAAAAACCTCTTGGTTATGTCGGACATTCATTATCTGTTAGCGATATTATTGTTCTTAAAAAAGGAGATAATGAGCAAGCATTTTATATTAATAACATTGGATTTGCTGAATTGCCGTCTTCTATTATCAATGAATTACACAACGAAAGGTCTGAATATCTTGCAGTACAATTAGCAGAATTTATGAAGGATAATGACACATATGAATATGAGGATTGTCGTGAGTTGGGCGAAACAGATGCAGATGTTATTGATAATCTGAGGGTTAAGTTAAACGATATGTCATTTTGCGAAGGAGTAATGAAAAGTCTTGCAGACTATATGTCTGAAGCATCTATTGATTATATCAAGCTTAGCCAAGGTGATAAAACAGAAGAAGATATGCGAGAATATTCAATGAAAGCAAATTCTGTTACATATTTGGAAAATATGCTTAATGAGCATATGGAAAAACTTGAAAAAGAAGAAGAACTTGATATGGAAAAGGAGTGATTATATATGATTATTGATTGCATTTTAAGTAGATACGAAAAGAGTAGAGAAAATGGCTCGTATTATTCAGAAAGTTTTCGCAACCGTGTCGCAGATTACATCTATGAAGATATTTCAGATGCTGATGAAATAGTCGATGCAATGGATAACGGCAATGAACAGGAAGTTAAAGCAGCTTTGATAACTTATCTTATTGATAAAGGATATAATCCTCGTATTATAGATTATGTTTTGAGTGTAGATTGGCTTAAAGATATTCCGAACGAACAACCGAGTGTTATTGACTTAGGTGCAAAACCTGCGAATGAGCAGGAATATCAAAAACAAATCGAACATTACAAACAAATTGTAAACGAATTAACAGGCGAAAATACATACGTCATTAACAATAATGAGCCGGAAATAGAAATGGGGGATTGAAAATGAGAGATGAAACATTGCAAGAAACAAAGTTAAGGATATTTGAAACTTATTATGAAAGAATTATTAAAGAAAGATATTATCCCGACCGTCCAATAAGATATTCTGTTATTGAATATTTGTGTTCTTTCCCAAAAATAAACCCTGTATATATGGCTCGTAGACTTGCCAACAGCGGATATGAAATAGCATTTGATGATACATCAATTTCTCAATCAGCAAACAACAGGAAGAGAATGGAAGTTTTTGACTATGAGTACCGCAAAAGAAATGGATTAGGTACAACAATACCAATGTTTTTGGAAGAACCTATATTTGAACAAGAGAAAAATAATATTGAAGATGATTATGAAAGAGAGGAATACTAATATGGCAAAATTTGATAACCTCAGTATTGAGGATTTAAGAGAGTTTATAAGATTACTTACAGGCGATACTTATTTTCCTGAACAACTTCTTGATTTCGATGCAATAACCCTTGCAGATGCAATCAGATATTTACAGGAAAATAACTCTACAAAAAACAGCTATACACCTGTAAATGCAAACAACATTTACAAAGTGTCGGCAGCAATCGAAATAGACAACTTGCATCATAGGCTTGAAGATATAAAAAATTATGAGCTTGATGATATGGATATATCAGATGCAGACCGTAAAAACATAGAAGAGTTTATGTCACATATTGATACTTTGGTTAATCCTGAAAGTTCACACTGTATGTTTGATGTAAATGCAAACGGATTACAAGATAGCCAAATATCTCTTATTGATGATGAAATTACTGATACTTATAGAGATGCAATAGGTGTTCTTGATGAACAAACTAATTGCTTTTCAGACTTTCAAGATAATGTAGGTGGTTATGTTCCTTCTCTTGATGAAATAATCGACAAACATTTAGTTATTGAAACAGTAGAAGATTTCAAAAAATATTTTGAAAAAGAAGGTTGGACTGTTTATGGCTCTGAAGATGAAAATAAAGTAAGTTGGGATATAGGTAAACCAAGTCCGTTAGGCGAAGACTTTATTTTACCATTGATTGTGAAGCTACTCCAAAAGCAATCGTTATGGCTATGAACGAACAAATTAATTCATTTGATATTAATGAACACGTTCAGTTATTCGCTGAAAGTGCAGGTAGAGATGGAGTACCACCTCTTGATGAACTTATTGTAGATGCTAAGGATATAAAAAATATGCTTCAAGAACTTAGTTCAAATCGTCCTGTTGTCTATGGTTATGAAACTTCTGAACACAATATAGACAAAACAAATGACGAGCCTGATATATGTGAATAAAACGGACAAATGTCCGAATTAAGAAAGGAAGGATAAATATGACCTTATATGAATTGTTGCAAATAAAAGAAGACTATATCGAAACAAGCGATGTTGATTATGATGTCCTCGTTGGAACAGACTTAGTTAAAGATGAAGATATAAACGAAAATACTGATAACTATTATAAGTTTCTTAATTATATAGCACATAATGTCGAGGTTACAGATGCAAGAAACGACATTTGTAATTGGAGCAAATTTGTATTAGACCACAAAGTTGCTCTTACAAAATATGCCGAAGAAAATTGGTATGAAGTTCCTGAAGATGAAAGTGATTTTATTTATGAGTGGATAAATGAACTTCACAATTATCAATCAGGTAACATATCAGAAAAAATGTATAAAGACTTTATTGATGCTATGAATACTTATCAAAAAGACGAAAGAACATACAAGCCATATTACGATTATCTGAAAAAATACATTTCTGATAACCTTGATGATGGTTGTATCACGATGTATTACGATTACAATGATAATATTGACCCTGACACAATTCAAAAATATATAAACTCGATTGTATTAGGTTACCCAATCGAAAACTCTTATGATGTAATTTATGAGAATGTAATTTCCAATATAGATACCTCTTACTATGTAGATGCTCTCATTAAAGAGCTTATTGATAATGCTCCGACTGAAGAAATTCGTGAGCAAATACAAAATGCTGATTATGTAGATATTATTGACGACTTAAATGAGTGTGGTTATAAAGGTGTTGATTATAACATTGGTGACTTATTAAGAAATACAACTGTAAAGGTTAATGTTCTGTTAGGTACTGATACAGAAAGAAATTATGATATGGGTAGTATTGTTACAGCCTACGGTAACGACTATCAATATCCATTTAAGGATTATGCTAAACCTGATGTCGATGATTATGACAATGCCCTGACATATCTTATTCATCAACAAGGACATACTGTTCAAGATGTTCTTGCTAATCATCTTGATTGTTGTTTAAGCGATGAGCAAATATCAAAATCAGGATTTATTAAGGGTGTATGTACTGACATCGAAGAAAATTCAAGCGAAGCAATGAGCGAACTCGGTGTATATATTGAATTAAGTGGCGATGAAATTCCTGAATTTTGCGAGAAACTATCAGACAAAAATGCTTATTTAGTATTCAATAAAGATGTAAATATAGGCTTGTTTAATGAATGGTCCGGCACTTGCGGTTATCCTGACAATTATCTTGAAAGAGATTTTGTCGTTCCGACTACTATGGTTAGAAATGTTCAAATTGAAGGAGCAAAACCAATAGGAAAAGAACGAGCTGAGGAGTTACGCAATATTTACAAAAATACTGATAGTGAGTATGCAAAACAGAGAGCTTGGCAAAACCTTGAAACTGAAGGAGTATCAGGCTATACGATAGATAATGTATGTGGTATGGTAGGTGACTTTTGGAAAAGCAATGCTGTGTCATATACAGATACAGCACCTATTCTTGTGAATGAAGATATTGAAACAACGCTCAATGAGATTGAGCAAGCAAATAAAGAAAAAAATGAAGAGATAGAGAGGTGATAGGTATTATGCCAAACATTAATAAAGAACAACAACTTCAGAGAATAGTTGACAAATATGTGAAAGCATATAAATCCGACTATGATTATGATAAACAAACACTGTCATTGGCTGAAGAAGGCGACAAGTTCTTATGGATTGTTCGTTCGCACGGAACACACCTCATTAATAAAAATAATGTTGTTAATGACGAAACTCTTCAGTATTGGCGAGAACATAACAATATAGATGGTGGGCAAGAGATTAAATATTATGAAATAAATGCTGATACTTGGCAGCCAACAGCTATTCACAATATTGATGATTATTATAATCAGTGTAAAACTGATTATGAATATCAGCAAATGTATAAAGATATGACAGATGATTTTGACGAATATGGTGATTATTAAGTTAAAGAAAGAGGTGAGAAAGATGTCTATAAACGGTAACGGTTATGATGGTTATTCTATGTCTAACAATGCTCGAATGGCATATGAAGATTGTCGTGAGATGCCTTTGTCAAAATGGACTAAAACAGAGTTACTGTCAGCAATAAAAAGTTACAATGTGTCGGCTGATATTATCTTGGCATTACAAAAGCATAATACTGACACATTGAGAAGAGAGTTACTTATGTATTCAGGTTGGCATCATACATCGGAATATTATAATAAAACTAACTTTTATGCCATTGATGCTGATAAAGTTAATGAATTGACGGTTAACTGTATTGATAATTGGGATAAGGCTGAAAACACCGTTAGTTCATTAAAATATAGAGGTGACTTTAATTATGTTGAATGGCAGGGAAGTAGGAACTATCCTAAAGCAGTACCACATTGTTTAGAAAATGTAAATATAGAAGAAAAAGGTTCTTTTTACTATGTTACAGATAATGAGGATAAAATCCTTATAAAGAAAAAAATCGGGTCTAATGGTACTCGTACTTCCAGATATACACCTGAAAAAACAATGGCACTTAAAATTATGGAAAATCAAAGTGCATATCAGATGGTTGAATATGGAGAAAAAATATTCATTTCTGCTTATGATACATTTGACAGTAAAGATGAATTTCTTGAAGCCATCAAAGAATGTAAATTACCTGATGGTAGTTTTGACAATCGTTATGATTTCACAATTTATAATAATTACCACGAAATTATATCAGGTGAGTATAATCAGGTTCTTGAAGATATTCAAGATATAGGACTGTGGCACAATGAAAAATGGGATTTCTATTTAACAAGAGATGAACTTGAAACTATGGGAGTTCCTAAAGATTTTATAGACCATACACTTGCAGTTGAAAAGGACTTGGATATGGAAAAGGAGTGAGAAATAAGGAGTAAAATATATGACATTATCTAATGAACCTGTTACCGTCATTTGCTACGGTAAAGAAAAACAATTTAATAGCCGACAAGAAGCGTATGATTATTATAAGCAAGGTGTGCTTGAAACAGACGGTAGCGAACAAAGCAGATATGCGACAATATGTACAATGCTATTAAGCAGTAATGATAAGATTGTCGGTGATGATGAATATTATGATACTATGGCAGCTTTTAAAGAGATGACTTGCAAAATAGTAGCAGATTATATTAAAAAAAATTCTAATGAGTATGCAGATACTTATTCTTCAGAAGATGATTTTACTTGTAATTCTTATGATAAGGACGATGTTGATTATGAGTATTAATGATTACAAAGAAAAGGAATATGAGTGTATGGCTCTTGTAAAGAACCATACTGAATTGTTTACCTATGATAAACAGAATGACATTTATTACAGCAAAATGTTCAATGTATCAATAGGTAACAAAAGAAAATTGCAAGAAGAAATTGAAAGACATTGTAAGTCTGACAGTGACAAGAATAAACTTGGCAAATTAGTTGAAGATTATTCAAGTAAAGATATTCTTTGTGCAATTTATAACAGCAAGGGCGGTTGTGGTGTATATCCTATTGCTATGGTGTTTGAGAGTAAGGATATAGAAAATCAAATTGAGCAATTACATCAACACCAAATGAATGATAAGTATATTAATGGTACAGTCGAAGCGCAATATGATAATTACTTATCGGCTGAAGAAGAAGCGGATATGGCTGAAAGTAAAACAGCAACCACAATCCCTGATTTTGATACAGATTTAGAAAGAGGTGACATATAAATGAATACGATATATTGTCCGATGATTGTCGATAAGAACGGACAAAAGTATTTGTGTATGGGGGATATTGATAGTTATTATATCAATCCCACAGACAAAGAGCTTGAAAAAATTAAGGAAATTCTTAATACAGCATATTATTCTTTAAGCGATGCTGAAAAAAGAAAATATACTTATAAAATGTTTAAGTTTACTACTGATAAAGAACCCTCAAATATTAATGATGAATGGTTAGCACATCAGACATATGAGGGCATTGAGTATTATTTAGATTATGACAAATATTCATTTATTACTACTAAAAACAGTGCCGTTAACGATTTCACATATCTTGCAGGTAAATATCAATTTCGTTTTCAACAGTCAGGGGTAACAAAAGATACTTTTTCTGTATGTATTCAAGCAAAGAATACAGATGGAATATTTACTAATTGGATTGTATATTATCCATTCAAGCAAGAATTACAAATTATAGGTAATACTGATGAACTTAATTTGTGGTTTTGTGATACTCGCTCAGATATGACACCCAATAAAATTCTTTCTCTTATTGATGACATTAATATCAGCCTTGAAGATGCCGATATTAATGTTAATGTTAAAGACTTAATTGACCCTGAAGATTGGCAAGAAATTGCTAATGTTCCTGATGCGAGTGAAGACGAAAGATATTATTATCCTGAAAAGATGCCGGAGTATAATATTGATAAATGAATATAGGAAGGAGACAAAAATGTTAAGTGAATGGGAGAAAAATGCGCAAAGAGCAAGAAGACTATATCCCGAAGGAACTCGTATTGAACTCATAAATATGAATGACCCCTATAACCCTGTTGAAAAAGGAATGAGAGGGACTGTGGATGTTATTGATGATGCAGGACAAATATTTATGAATTGGGATAACGGTTACGGTCTTGCGATAGTGCCGGGTGTAGATGAATTTAGAAAATTAACACCTGAAGAAATTGAAAAGGAAAATATGTCACAACAGTATGTGAATGAGGTTATCAAATTTCATTCAGAAGGTGATAATTCTAAAGCATATGAAAGTTGGAGTAAATTGTTTGACTTGTATAATACATCACCTGAAGCATCAGATAATGAGCGAATGGCTGATAGTAAACAACTTTCAAAATACTTATCAAAAATAGATGATAAAACTGTTTTTGATGTGACCGACTATGGCAGGGAACAACATTATCGTGAAAATGGTTATTATAATGAAATTCAGAATGATGACCCTGACATATGTGATTAATACGGACAAGTGTCCGAATGAAAGGAAGTGCATTTATGAGTGTTCTTAATGATATAGTAAATCAAGCTTCGATAAGGGACTTGCTTGATTATTATGGAATTGAACAAAACAAATCAACAGGCAACTATTTGTGTCCGTTTCACAACGACCATAATGCATCATTGTCGGTAACTAAAGATGATAAACATTGGCAGTGTATGACTTGTGGTGCAAGTGGTAATGTTGTTGACCTTGTGGAACAGATGGAAAAAATTAAAGGTACGGAATATGGCGACCACAATAATTATCTGAAGCGATATGAATTTATAATTAATTTGCAAAATCTTAATATTAATTTCACTATGTGGGACGATAAGAAAAAGAAAAAATCGCCACAGGAAGTTATGCAAGACTTACCATATAATTTGCTAAATGATGCAAAAAATATTGGTGTTGAGACACTGAATGAAGACAGAAAAAGTCACGGTGTTGCATCAAGGTATCTCGCAAGCAGAGGAATAAGTGAAGATACTATCAAATTCTTTGACATTGGATATGATGGTAATGCAGCCATTCAAAAATCCTTGATGGCTAACTATAACAAATATAGACAGTTATTCCCAAATAACACTGAATATATTGAAAAGCTTTATGAGTTGGGAATTGTCGGAAAGTCATCTACACCGGGGCAATATTACGATGTTCAGTATCAGAGAGTAATTATACCAATAAAAGATAAAAACGGCAAAACAGTGGCATTTGGTGGACGCTCGCTTGAAAATAATCCAAGAGCTAAATACCTCAACACTAAAACAACAGAACTGTTCAAAAAAGCAGAGATATTATTTAACTACGATAAAGCTAAATATAAATGTTCTGCTGAAAATGAAATTATACTTGTTGAAGGATATTTTGATGTTGTGTCGGCACACGAAATGGGCATTGATAATGTTGTTGGAGCGATGGGTGTAGCTGTCACAGACGAACATCTTGAACTCATTAATGAAATCAATGACGGTCGTTGTACTATTACACTCTGTTTTGATAATGACACAACCGGTCGTGCGAAAATGGCTGAGAACATCGAGCGACTGATGTCAATGGGATATGAAGTCAATGTTCTTGATACCTCTGTACTTAACAAAGGCAAGGATATGAATGACTTCTTATGTGCAGGTGTTTCTAAAGAACAACTTAAAGAATGTAAAATTACTGCTGTTGAATATCTATTCCGATATTCATTTGAGAAGTTGTTAAACGGTAAGTCACAACCAAGTGTTGATGATGTGCTTAATGTATATAACGAAGTGTTCAGCATTAATATTGTTAATAACAGTCTTAATGAACAACGATTTATTGAGTATGTTACCAATAATTACGGACTTACTGAAAGCAAAGTTAAGGATATTATTCACCCATCTGTTGATAATCCTCTTTTGCAAACTGTTATGTACTCATTATTGTATCGAAAGATACAAAGTGCAGTATTAAAATATGCTGAGCAAAAAGATGATGTTGTACTTAGATACTTTGCAGGACAAGACCGAATTAAACACGAACATATAACAGAAGGGTTTAATAACCCAAAGTATTTATATAAAGAAAATAATGGGGTTAAAATCAATTGTAAATTGTGGGCTGAAGAATATCTTAAAGCTACTGCTGAGTATGTTGCATTTGAACAGAATTTTGATAAGAATTTCTATAATGTTCTTGATAATGCATCAGGTTTTGAAAAAAGCGGTTACAGTGTTCCACTCGCTTTTGATGCAAAGCAAAAGGACAGAATTATAAGCCAATACAAAGCATCGTTTGATAATGACATCATACAATTCTTGAAAGATAATCCGAATAGAGTATCAAGAATGTTCGTAGTTGATGATGAAAATGAACTTCAGAGAATGTTTGATATGTTTACAAGTGGTGCTGATGCAAGAGATTATAATGCTGAAGATAAAGCAAGACAATTTAAAAACTTCAGAGAAGGTAAGATGATTATATTCAATTATGGATATTGTTTTGATGTAACACAACTCGATGCATTATCAAGAGTATATCCTGAAAAGTTTACAACTCCTGATGGAGAACACTTTAAAATTGTCCTTGTGTATAACAATTCAAATGACGAATTGAAATTGAAGCCAAAAAATTACAAAGAAAACGATACTGTTGTTCAATCAGTACCTGCTCAATATGGTGTTAATCAAGAAATGGGACAAACACCTATGAGAAAAAGGCAACCTCTCAATAAAGAGAGTGTATTGCAACACACAGCGTTTTCCCAACCACCCGAATAATAGAAAGGAATGATGTGTAATGGCTATGGAAACTGACATTGTTCGTAGTGATAATGAACAATTTTGGAATGAGATTAAGCGAATGCTTGAACAATTATTTAAGTCGTTGCTTGCCAGATTGTCACCAAGAGCGCAAAAAGCAATTAAGACAGTTGCGAGTAAAGTATATCGTAATCGAATTGCAGGTAAAAGCAGAGTAGAAAAAGATGGTCCTACTAAAGAAGTAGACCATCTTGAAGGTGTAAACATTGAAGAAATGTTTTATATACGCGAAAGATGCTTGGAAGAAAATGCCCCTTGGTATGCTGAAGGATATAATCACAAATCTGATGAAATCGGTAAAAGAAAAACTGTTGCTGAAATCAATAAGTTTTGTGAGGTATCGACAAATCTTAAAGAAGCACAGCGAAAGCTTGCAAATAATCCTGACAGTGTGTACTTGCAAAAGCAATATGAAAAGTGTAAACAAGCATATAATCTCAAAGTAAAACACTTTCAAGATGGATTTGATGAAGAAAAATATAACACACTTGTAAACGAAAAAATCTCGGCTTATTACGAGAAACACCAAATGTCAAGGCAATATAAACTTACACCTGAAGAAAGGCAAGAATGTTATGAAAAGGCTTGCTCAGGTGAACCGTTCACATTTCGTGTTACATTTAACAAAAGTCGTTCTGCATTATTCGACAAGATTGGTGACGAAATCAGAGAGCAAAGGGCGATGCGTGGTGAGAGTGTTATCGAAAGCACCCTTGACCCTAACAAATCTGCCTTATATGAAAAATTACAATCAGATTACTTGGTATATGATAAAGACAAATATGCTGAAAAATATGCCAAAGCAATGGAATTGCGAAGCGAAAAGAGCAGTTTGACACCTGAAGAGGTGTTGACATTAAAAAAAGACTGTTTATATCAAACTGTTACATATAATGCTTTTGTTGACGAAGCCAAGCAAGAAGGAAAAGCATATACTGTATATCAATGTGATGAAGCACAAGCTGATACCATATGCAAAGAATTAAGAAGTGACAGCAATTGTTCTAAGTTCACCTGTGCATATTCCGACACCCCTGAAAATGAACCTAAAAAAGTCAACATTTATGTTTATGATGATGATGAAAGAATACTAAATAATAAGATTAATGCACCAATTAAAGAACATTGTGTGCCAAACGATAATGCTAAATCATCAATAGGTGTTGATGTTCAGAATTATACTCATAGAATATCGCCTGAGCAGGTTGACTATGCTCGTTCTGTATTGAAAGGCAAATCTTATTCTATGACATACAAAAGAGATAAATACGACAGACCATTCGTTGAACTTACTGTATCGTCAATTACACCTGAAGAAGCAAAGCAGATGTTCTCACAAGAAAACATTGCTAATGTTGTCGATGAAAAAATCAGTGAACTTCATCAAAGAGAGTTTAATAATACCAAAAACGACATTTATTCAATGAAAAAGAATAAGTGGACTGTTTCCAATATTGTTAAAGACTTACGCAACAAAGCTGAAGGCAGTAAGAGTTGTGCAGAGTTTATCAACAAATATGATGAAATGATTATATTTAATAACGGCAAAGATATGTCTGAAAGTGATTATAATAATTTTGTTGATGCATACTATAATCACAATCAAGACCTTGAAAAATTCAAATCGGATTATCAAAATAAAATGGCAACACAAACTGTTAAAGCAGATAACTTTGCATCTTATGATAGTGAAAAACAGCAACTTCAAGCCGATATTGATAAAAATACTTTGCCTGATGATGTTATTAATGTTGATATTGAAATAGGCGAGGAGTGATGAACTATGATTGTTAAAAGGGATAAAAAATCATCACCTGTTATTGCTATATTGATTATTGTCCTTGTTGCTTATGTGGTATTAAAAATGCTTACAGGCATTGATAATAACGGTGGGCAATTTTCGTTTGATGTCATTCAAAAAGCAAGTGATGATGTTTTTAAGTTTTGGCAGCCGTTGAATTTTACTACAAGAAATATTGGCATATCACTTGCTTTTGGCTTATTTGGTTGGGCAACTTACGAGTGTCTTAGATTGCAAAACAAGAAGAATATGCAAGAAAATACATATGGTAGTGCAGAGTGGCAAGACAGTTCTGTTATTGCAAAGAAAAAGGATAAAGCTATTAAAGACAACATTATCCTTACTCAAACAGAGCAGGTGAGTAAGAATATGCGAAAAAGCGGTATGAACCGTCATATACTTATTGTTGGTCGTCCGGGTACAGGCAAGTCAAGATACTTCTTCAAGCCTAACTTGCTTAATGCTACCGGCTGTCTTGTAATAACTGACCCGAAAGGCGAACTGTTGCGTGACTGTTCAGGCAATTTGGTTAGAAACGGCTATGACATCAAGGTTTTAAATCTTGACGATATGTCATCGTCAAATCATTACAATCCATTTATGTATATTCGTACAGTTATGGTCGATGAAGTTGACAAAGAAACAGGTGAACTCGTTTCTGTCGAGAAAATCAAGGAAGATGATGTTATGACCTTGATTGATTGTATTATGAAGAATACCAAATCAGACCAAATTGAAACGCAAACAGGAGACCCGTTTTGGGAGAAGGCAGAAATGCTTTATATGCAAGCACTTTGTTATTATATGCTTGAAGAATACAAGGACAGACCTCTTAAAAAGAATTTTGGTACTATACTTAATCTTATTAGAAAATCCGCACCTGACAGTCGTGGAAGAAGTGAACTTGACGGTTTGTTTGATGATTTTGAAAGAAAGTACGGTTCTGAACACATTGCTGTTAAGCAGTATAAACACTTCAAAGTATCAGCATCATCACCAAAGATGATGTCAACAATCATTATGACAGCTACGGCAAGACTTGGTTGTTTTAATATTAAGGCATTATCGGATATTACATCAGATGATACTATGGAACTTGACCGTATAGGTATGCCGATTGACGATAAAAAACTTGCCGAAGTTAACAGTCATTCAACAAGAAAAAGTAAGCACGGTAAAGTTGCATATTTTATCATTACAAAACCGTCTGCAAATACATTTAATTTCATTGGTACATTGATGTACACTCAATTATTTCAACAAATTGATGAAAATGCACTTAGATGCGGTGGTAGCCTTGCTACACCGACTGATATGTACTTAGATGAATTTAGGCAGCAAGGTCAAATTCCGATGTTTCAAGAGATGTTGGCTTATGTCAGAGGACTGAATGTAGGTATTGTAATATGCTTACAATCACTTGCACAGCTCAAAGAATTTTACAAGGATACTTGGGAAAATATCTTAGACTGCTGTGATACAATGATGCTCATTGGCTCTAACACCAAGGAAACAAATGAATATTTCAGTACACTCCTCGGCAAAAAAACTTGGTATAAAAAATCAAGCGGTCGTACTTTCTCACGACAGGGAAGTTCAAATCAAAATTGGGACGTTGTTGGTAGAGAGCTTGCTACGATTGATGAACTTGCTAAAATTGAAAAAGGACATTGTGTTTTGTTCATAGCTAACATCGGTGCTTTTTATTCGCAATTATATGACTTAACGAAGCACCCTGATTATAAATATATCTACGAACCGTGGAGAGATGCCGAAACAAAACAATGGAAGTATGTTCATAACCCCAATGAAATTACTGATAAAACACCGCAACAACAAGTTGCAGATTATTTTGATAAGATATTCGGAAACAATAAATTCGTAGATACGAGTGCAGATAACATTGATGATTTTGTATTAGCTGACGATGATAATAATGAAGCTGACGATGATATTGACGGTATCTTGTTACCTGAAAACTTTTTGGTTAATGTTGATGCAGAGTAACTCGGACATCTGTCCGAAAGAAAGGAAACACATTTATGAAGAAATTAATTAAATGCTTGTCACTCTTGATAGTGGTAGTATTGTTAATAACAATGCTACCACTTCAGGTCTTTGCTCATACTCATAATTGGGTAAAAAACACTGACAGTAGTAATAAACATACAGTCATATACAAATGCTCCGATTGTGATGCAACAAGAACTGTTGTAAATCACGGACAAATACAGACTGTCAAAGCAAAAGAATACTATCCTGAGTTAACTATTAGTGATAATGAAAATGCAGATTTGCTTACCTGCAAATATTGTAAAGAAAATAATTATGATGCTGAACTTGTTGGTAGTTATTATTATGATACATCATCGTGGAGTAGTGATACAAAATATAATGTTATTGTATCTCAACAATTAATTAACAAGGACACAGATTTCATAATATTTAAGCTTGATACAGGTGTATTGGATATATCATCTGATGATGATGATATTAACAAAATGGTGAATGGAGCAATAGTTTATATTCAAGGTGAGGAACTATGTCTTGATGACTATTATAGTGATGATGAAGGCGGTAATTACACAGATGATATTTCAAAAGTCGATACGACAAAACCATATTATACGATAATAAGTTACTTATCATTTGGTGATACTGATTATACACTGAATGTTATAAAATCAAGCTGTAATCACAAATATGAATTTATTGATACAGTAGAACCAACTTGTAAAACTGAAGGATATGACTTGTATCGTTGTGCTAAATGCAACAAAGAAATTCATAAGAATATCACTTCTAAAACATTGCACACAAGAGGTGAGTGGAAAGTCGAAAATAAGCCTTCTTGTAAAAGTGAAGGGTTAGAAACAAGAAGATGTACAGTGTGTGGTGAGGTTCTTGATAGTCATTCTATACCAAAGACAAACAATCATACTTGGAATAATGGTATTGTTACCACTGAACCTTCTTGTAATACTGTTGGTATAAAAACTTATACTTGTTCTTTATGCGGAGCAACTAAAACTGAAGAAATCCCTAAAAAACATCATTTTGCTATTGAGGATAACAAAGATACGGATTGTATGTTGGATTACAAAGTCAAGGTCAGATGTGTTGAATGTGGGCTTGAAGTTAACAGCATTGTATTAGGACATCAATGGGTAGAAAAGAAAATACTTGTTGAACCTTCTTGTAATAATATTGGTACTACTGAATATAAATGCAAGAATTGCGGAGCAACTAAAATCGCTTATGTTGGTAAAAACCAACATAAATATGTGTTAAAATATACTGAAAACGATTGCGAACACGGTTACAATACCTATGTTTGTGATGGCTGTGGGGATTGTTATATTGAACCACACACCAACGGAACACACCAATTTAAAAGAATGACAAATGATGCATATAAAATAAATTATTCTTGCAGTAAATGCGGATATGCAAAAACAGTTCCTAATAGTCGCTATTATACTTGGGACAATGGAACTGTTGTAAAAGAAGCTTCCTGCACACAAATGGGAATAACTAAATATACAAGTATCATAAACAACAAAGAATACACACTTAATGTTACAAGTGATAAATTGCCTCATACATATAAATATGAATATTCTAATGGCACAGAAAAGAAAACCTGCACAGTATGCGGATATTCTGAAATTGTAAATTGTAAACACAACTATGAATATGTATCAAATAACGATGGAACACACATCGTTAAATGTTTAAAATGCGGATATAACGAAAAAGAAAATTGTGTTCTTTCCGATTATGGTTATGGCAACTATTGTTGTGAAGTGTGTGGCTATAAAACATATAAACAACCGTCCTACACATCTGTCACAACAGACATTTATACTGTATTTGGATATGATAACGGCACAGGTGGTGTTTCTGAACACGGAGTACCGCTTGATGACTTTGGCACAATAAGTGTCAATGGTACTGAAACGGATATTATTAACAATTATGGTGAATTTGTTAATAAAAAAGAAAGTGAAAATAGTCATTGGACTACTGTTAAAACTGAGGTTACAAGTCCTGATGCTTGCAATGTTGAGATAAGATTTATTCTAAATCATACTTACCGTGCATACAGAATTGAAAATATTGAGTATTCAATACTTGATAAAGACGATGACTTACCATTAAGTGTTAAAAACATATCACAAGAAGACCTTAAAGACAACGGTGATGGCTCATATTCTTTATTCTTATCGAAAGATAATTACAGTTATTATGGTAAGGCGAGTATAAAGGTATCATTCTGTTGTGATTATATCAACCGAAAATGTAACATTAATTTTGTTGACGAAGAAGGCAGACCTGTTTATGCAGAAATAAATGGAAATAAATACAGTGTTATATCGGACAATATTGTTGCAGGTGACTTCAAGTCTGTTCCTGTTAAATATTACACTCTTGTTGATGTAAAGAGTGATTATCCTCTTAACAAATATGTGAAATATTATAATTTGGAAAACAAGCCCGAATATGTAATGTCAATTGCTGAAGAAACTAATAGAGACTTGAATGTAACATATATTTATCGCAGAAATAAGAATACTATCAGAATAGAATATATTGACAAAGAAACCAATAAAAAACTGTTACATTATGTTGATAAAGAAGTAGAACAGGGAAGTATGGTGGGTTTCTCTGAACTCACATCTGCATCTGTTGATGATTATTCAATATCAAGTATTGATGGTGACACAACATCGCTTATTCAATCTGATAGAAAAATTACTGTTTATTATGTTCGTAACAAGGAAAAGCAGGTAATAACTAAACCTACAAGTCCAACATCATCACCGAAAACCCAAGCAGTATCAAAGTCGTTGCCGGTCAAAAATACAATTGATACAGGTGATAGTATTAATTATATTGTAATTATCGGTATCATCTTTGCTGTAATGTTAATGCTTGCTTTAGTAAGTATTAATTTCAAAAGGAAAAAAGAAGGAAGTGATAATTAATGAGATTATTCGTTGATATGGACGGTACTGTTGCAAAATGGAACAATGTCGCATTTGAAGACTTGTACCAAGAAGGATATTATAAAAATCTTGAACCCGATAGAGCAATTCTCGATGAGGTCAAAATGCTTATCGAATTGAACATTGATGTTTATATATTAAGTGCCTATTTGCCTGATATATATGACGATAAAACAGGTGAATTAATTAAGAAAAGTTATGCACTTCAGGATAAGCAAGAATGGCTTAAAAAATATCTTCCTGAGATTAACAATGATAATGTCATATTTGTTCCGTACGGTACAAATAAATCTGAATATCTTAAAGAAAATTATTCTCCTGTTTATGAAGATGATTATTTGCTTGATGATTATACCAATAATCTTAATGAATGGGAAGGATATGGTGGTACAGGTATCAAATACCGTAATGGAATAAATGGTACAAAAGGCACTTGGAAGGGATTATCTGTTGAACACACAGAACCTAACTTATTTGCTACCATACCTGAAACATCAAAAATACTCGATATGTTAAAAAATAGCTATGCAGTCCAATCTGTTTGTCATATTGATAATGCAACAGAAATATATAACTTTATGAATACAATATCATTTGTTCGTAATGAGTTTGTTCCAAAGGTTAATCCCAAAAATATCAGGTCGCCACAACAATTAATTGAAAAATTAAAACAAGAAGGCTATGAGTATAGTATTATTGATGAAATACCATCTATTGTTGATGTCTACCTCGATGATTGTACTGTTACATATTATATTAAAGAAAAAGAGTGTACGATACCTGATATTGAAGTATATTCAAATGCTGATACGATTGCATCTGTGTCGTTAGAAAATGCAGAAAAATTATTTGATGATATTCAAGATGCAGCATCGTATCTTAATAACGATACGATTGATAATGATTATCATATGGATTATTAACCAAATGGTAACGGAAAGGAATTATTATGGATAAGATTATAAATCAAATGAACGAGCAGGGGATTATCCCTTGCTCTGCTGAAGAGTTAAAAGAATTAGATATTCTTGAAACAGATGAAACAGAGGTGAGTGAATATGAATAATAAAATGCTCAACCCTACACGACAAATGCTTATTGATAAATATATTGAAGCTCTTGAAAGAGATGAAATACCGTTTGAGTGTGGTTGGTACTCATATGATGCACCTCAAAACGCAATTACCGGCAGAGAATATAATGGTATCAATGCAATGTTATTATCATACATTGCTTACGATATGAAACTTGAAGGCAATCGGTGGTGTACTTTCAGCCAAATAGCTGATAAGGAAGGTAAGTATCACCCGAATGAAAAATGGCATTTAAAAAAGGGTAGTCAATCAGTGCCTGTTGAATATTGGTATGTATATAATACAACTGATAAGAAAAAGTATTCTATTCAGGAATATAATAAAGCTATAAAAGAAGGCAAATATACTGAAAACGATTTTGTATGGAGAGTTAGAACATACAATGTCTTTCACGAAAGTTGTATTGAAGGAATACAACCACCTGAAAAATACCGTCCTGAAGTCCAAATTGACCGTTTAGATGTTATAGACAGGTTGATTACCAATATGAATGTAAAATACGAAGAACAGGGTGACAGAGCCTATTATTCACCCAAATATGATAAGGTTGTTATACCACCATACAATCATTTCAAAAGTGAATATGATTATTGTGCCACACAACTTCACGAATTGTGTCACGCAACAGGTCACAATACCCGATTAAACAGAAATCTTCTCAATGAATTTGGCAGCGAAGAATATGCAAGAGAAGAAATGAGAGCTGAAATAAGTTCTTCAATGTTATCTGCTGAATTGGGAATACCTGTTTCTGAAGCTAATACAGAAAATCATATGTCTTATGTTCAGTCTTGGATTGCTGTGTTAAAAAATGACCCCAATGAACTCTTTAGAGCGATTAAAGATGCTGAAGACATTATTGATTATGTTGAAGAAAAAGGTGAAATAAAAAAAGAAATTGATGAACCTAATCTTAATAATGATGATTATGAATTAGAAATATGAAGCGAGGTAATATGATGAATGATGTAAAAGTCAAACTTGCATATGTGAGCAATCCGAATATGGCTCAATACGAAGGTTGTGAAGGTGTATTGAAGCAAAATAATAAAGGCGGTTGGAGTTTTATAATGGATAATGGTAAAACAATCTCAACAAGCCGAATTGCACCAAATACAACATTGGGTGACTTTAATCACCCATCTTGTAAAGAATTTTCCTTTAAGACCGCAAGTGGTAGCACTTATGTATTTGATGTGTGCAATCGTGAAAAAGCATTTGACGGTTGTTTCAAAAAAGATAATCAATTTCAAACCTTTGATACTGAAAAACAAGAGTGGGGTTTTGAAAAATAATTGTCCTTGACAATGATAAGTTAACTAATTATAATAAGATAAGTAGAGAGAAATCCGCAGGAAATAGTGGGTTTCTCTTTTTTTGTGAGGTGAAATAATGATTAAATTACTTATTGGTGGTTCTCCGTGTACGAATTGGTCTATTGCACAAACAACTGCTAAAAGAGAATGTGAACCTAAAGGTATAGGTTGGGAATTATTTAAGAACTATGTTATAGCAAAAGAATATTTTCAACCTGATTATTTTTTATATGAAAATAATATGTCGGCTGATATTAAAATCAAAAACAGAATTGAAAAAGAATTGCATCAAAAAATACAACCGATTAATTCTGCTTTGGTATCAGCACAAACAAGAAAAAGATTTTATGTTCATAATATTCCTAATGTCGAACAACCTGAAGACAGAGGCATTATTCTTAATGATATTCTTGAAAACGGTGAAAATCTTACTTGTGGTGAAAAAGCATATTGCCTAACTGCATCATATAACGGTGCTGTACCATTTAATACTATTGAAAGAAAACAACGGTCACTTGTAGCCATCAAAGTAGGCTATATAGGTAATGAGGGGCAGGGAAACCGTGTTTATTCGGTCGATGGCAAAAGTGCAACTTTGTGTGGCAATAGTGGCGGTGCAGGTGGCAAAACAGGCTTATATGCTATTCCAATAACGCAACACCAAAACATTGGTAATCTTGTTACTATTAATAAAAGCTTACCCGAACTTGTTAAAAAATATGGTTATGTACCTAAAGTGTTTAATCCTTATAACAGTAGAGAGATTAATGATAAATCACCAACTGTTATGACAAGCGGTACTGCAACAGGTATAGGTGGCTGTGTTATTTTTGAAAAAAGTGAAGTGCCTATTTATGTAGTTAGTAATGGAATAATTACAATCAACGGCAAAAAATATCCATCACGATTAAAAGATGGATATTACATCATAAGGAAGCTTACTGTTACTGAAGCCAAGAAATTGCAAACGGTGCCGGACGATTATAAGATGCCTTGCAGTACATCTCAGAATTATAAAATGCTCGGCAACGGTTGGACTGTTGATATTATCACACATATATTATCGCATATTCCAAATATAACAACTGAAGAAATAGTTGTTCTCTCTATGTATGACGGAATGTCTTGCGGACACATTGCACTTGATAAAATCGGAGCAAATGTTGTTAAATATTATGCGACAGAAATCGACAAATACTGTATTAAAACAACACAAGCAAATTACCCTGATACAATTCAGTTGGGCGATGCAAAATATGTCAGAAGTCCGTTTTGGTGGCGACAAATTAATTATTAATTGTATTAAAATATAATGACAAATAATTATTGTTATGATAAAATAACAACGAAAGGGTGAAAAATATGGCAACAACAAAAACTGATACATTGTGTAATGTTGATGAAAATAATATTTCATTAGTCTTTAATTGCATTACAGATGCTCAAACCAATAACACATCGTTTGAGATTAAAGGACACATTCGGTAATGAATATGTAAATGAAACATTTAATAATTATTCAAGCGGAATAATTGAATTTAATAAAATAATTAATAAATAAAGAAGTCATATGACTTCTTTTTAACTTCATTAAAGAAAGGAAACACATAATATGAAACAATTAATTATTGCAGAAAAGCCAAGCCTTGCACAAAAAATAATTAAAACAATCGGAACAATGAAACAGTGCAATGGATATAGTGAAAACGATAAATATATCGTTACTTCTGCTTTCGGTCATCTTCTTACATTGTGGGATTTGAATGATTATCTTGATAAAAAAGATAACAAATGGGAACTTTCAGATTTGAATTATTTCCCTGAAAAATTCCGTTATAAAGTAAAGAACGATAAAGGTGTTCAAGATAGATATAATCTTATAAAGAAACTCATATCACGGTCTGATGTTGATACGATAGTTAATGCAGGTGACAGTGATAGGGAAGGGGAAGTGTTAATTAATATTGTTGTTTACAACATATTTAATGAACTGCGCCGAAAAAAAACGGTTACAAGAATATGGCTTGAAGACCAAACAGATGAAACAATCAGACGAGAGCTTAACCATCAAAGACCGATTGAAAACACCATTACTTTATATAATGAAGGCAGAGCAAGAATGTATGAAGATTGGTTATACGGTATTTATCTTACAAGATATATTTCAATTAATGCTAAGAAATTATTGCCGACAGGCAGAGTAATTATACCTGCGGTTAAGTTCATTTATGACCGTTGTTATGAAATTAAAAACTTTGTTCCTGAAAAGTATTATAAAATATCTTGCTTAATTCATACTAAAAACGGTGAACAAATCACGATTGATTTTCCTGATATGAAATACTCTTTAGATAGAAAAGCTGATGCACAACGATTAGAATATGAACTCAAAAACAATCCTATTGTCATTAAGGCTGTTGAACAAAAAGATGTAACAAAAAGACCAAAAAAATTGTTTTCATTACCGTCCTTACAAAACTATATGAATAAGTATTTCAAATGGTCACTGAAGAAAACTCTTAATGTTGCACAGGCTTTATATGAACACCAATATACCACTTACCCACGAACAAATACAGAATACCTTGCAGAACCAGAAGTTGACAAAATAACAGATGTTATTAAAAAGATAATTGCATCACCTATTTATTCAATGTATCAAAATGATGGTATTGTGCTTCTACCACAGAAAAGAATATTCGACAGTAGTAAAGTAGAAAGCCACAGTGCTATTACAATTACAAGTAAAATACCTTCATCATTTAGTGATTTTACTGAAGATGAAAAGACTTTATATCGTGTAATTCTTAATCGTTGTCTCGCTAATTTTTGTAATAATAAATGTGTAATTGCAGAAACAAAGATGACATTTGTGTTCAATGGATATGATAAGGAATATCAAACTTCTATAAAAGGACAAATAATCAAAGAACAAGGTTACCTTGTATTTGAAAATGACTTGAAGGATAAAAGCTTGCCAAAACTGAAAAAAGGTGAACAATATTATTGCGAACCGGCAATCAACATATTGGCAACAAAACCGCCACAAAATGTTACAGAAGATGAGCTTAATAAGTTCTTTGAAACTCCTTTTAAGAGTGAATTATCTGATGAAACAAATGACGAGGATTATAAGAATATCTTAAAAGGAATTGAAATCGGTACATCTGCAACAAGAGCAGATACCCTTGAAAAAATAAAAAAAATAGGTTATATACAAACAAAGAAAAACTCTCTTGTCATTACTGATTTAGGTATTGCATTTATTAATATTCTTAATAAACTTAACATTAATTTATGGGCAGAAAGAACAGCTATGTTGTCTGCCGAACTAAAAAAAGTTTATAGAAATGAACTCACCGTTAATGCTATTGTAACCCAAGCGGAACAAGAAATCAGTAATATAATATCACAAAATATTAATATTGCTGATGAAATCACTAATGCAAAAGAAGAAATAGGGGAGTGTCCGTTGTGTCGTAGACCTGTTTATGAAAATAAGAAAGGTTATGGTTGTAGTGGATATAAAGATGGTTGTCACTTCTTTATATCAAAACAAATTGCAGGAAAAAACATTTCTGTTGCAAATGCTAAAGACCTATTGAACCCAAGTAAATATTGCACAAGAAAGATTAAAGGATTTATCAGTAAGAACGGAAAAACATTTGATGCTAAATTATATTTAGCTGAAGACTGTTCAATTAGATTTGACTTTCATTGATAAAATTATTATTGACAAACATAAAAATATTCTTATAATTAATAGTAGAGGAAAGAGAAGAAAGGGACAACTAACTTCTCTTTCTTTATTTATATTTATCAATAAAAACAAAAATTTCGCCTCGCAGAGCAATGGGGTCTTAGGGGATTTTCCCCTAACAAGCATCGGTGTTGTGTGTAACAACACCACGCTTGCGATAACAAGTCAGGAAAAGTCCTACGGACATTATCGGTGAAATTCTTTCACGAATATGGCGAAGCCATATTTATTATTAATGAAAAGAGGTGGTTTCTCTGAGCGACTATTCAATGAAGACGGTTGTCAAAAATCTTAATGACAGAAATTTTATTACAGCCTATGGCTATAAAATTATAAATAAAGATGTGTATTATGCAATTTCTGTTATGCAATTAAAACACCCTCGCTGTGATTGGGTTATAAAGAAAGACAATAGGATAAGAATTACTCTTGAAGGATATTATTGGCTTGAATATGTTTATTTTAATAATCAAGGTCTTGTTCTGATTGATGCTGACATTAGTTATTTTGAACAATTGCTAAAAAAGTATGAAGCAATCTGCAACAAGAATAATATCAAATACGAGATATTCAAATTTATATCAAATGATATGAGTTATAAAGAATTATCAGCATTGACACATCGAAGTCCCAATACAGTTAAAGATTATTTTTCACAGATGCCTGATGATATAAAAAAGCAATCTTATTATTTGGGAGCAACAAAATACATAACGGCAACAGCTTGTGAAAAATTATGTAGAACAAAGTTCAAACAATGTTATCTTCATCATCTTGAAAATATGTGCTTGATGTTGAAGAAAAAAATAACAATGAAAGGAATTGATATTAGTTATGAGTAGAGAGTTATATGATGCGAAAAAATCCGAGTATGCTCCTTATAACATTCGGTTCACAAAAGAGGAACGAAGACTGCTTGACATTAAAAGTCAACAGTACGGATATAAGTATGTAAGTGATTATATTCGTGATTGTTGCCTTTATGAAAGTGTAATTGAAATAAATATGCAATACACTTCAGATACAAATAAGCTTATTCAAGATTGTTCTGTTGAAATCAGTAAATTCACCAAAGAGGTTCGCAGAATATTAAAATATGCTACATCATTAAGCCCTGATGAATTTGAAACATTGCAGCAAGCTTTGTATCGAGTGTATTCACAAACAAAATCATTAAAAAAAGCTGTTAATGAGAATATCAATGTTGATGCAATTATAAAACAATCTAAAGAAAAAATTTATAAGCAACAAATTGAAATTCTGAAAAAAGAATTTGATAAAATTAAGAAAGGTTAAATAATATATGAACTTTTACGATTACGAAGATGTCATTCAGCGATTAACTCTTCATTATAGCAAGGAAAACTTAATAGAAGCATTGAAGATAATTTCCGATTTTAATGATTATGATGAGTTGAGAAAAAAATTAGTAATGGCTATTAATTTGTATGATAAAGAAGAAATAGCCGAATTTAGAAGGTCAGCAACAAAACAATTTTTACTTGAAGATGCTCGTCTGTTAGCTTTTAGTTATAAAAAAGCAACATTGAAAAAGTATTTAAGGTTAAATAAAAAAATCAAACTTCGTGAGTGGCTTATTATAGATGGTGTGAAAATTCAAAGTTATATTGAAAAAGATGCAATCGAGTTAGCAGTGAAAATTTATGATGATGAAGATACTTGTAAAGAACGAGAAGAATTGACTGAATACCTAAATAATATTCATGAAAAGGAATGATAAGAATGGTTGATAAACGATTTGTGTGCAAATATCCACAATATTCTTTTTGTGGTGCATTTGATTGCCGGCTTTCAAAATATTGTTCTTTATACCCTATATACTACCTCAAAAGTTATGAAAGAGGTTATCATAATCCTATAAAGAAGACACCTGAAGAGAGAAAACAACACAATCAGAATTATATATTGTACAACACTTTATTTTCAAATTATAAAGAAAAAAATAAAATGATACAAAGACGGTGGTATGAAAATAATAGAAAGAAAGAAAAAAACAACTGTATAATTAAAAAATGCTTTTCTGTAATATGTAATCTTGATTGTTTTAACTGCGAATATGAAGATTGTATTATTAATGATGAAGATTATCATAAAATGTATTATCAATATAATCACGATAAATTATTAAAGCAAAAGGCATCATATAGAACAGCTCATAGGCAAGAACTATCTGAAAAAGCTAAAAAATATTATTATGAAAATAATGATGCTTGTAAAGCAAGAAATAAGAAATATAGAGAAAAGCATAAAAAGGAACTCAAAGATTATTTTCACCATCGCACTCAACTGTATAGTTATAAAATGTCAAGAAGAAAGGATATAAGCATTTGTACATATCCACAGTATGAGTGTTGCGGATATAAAAAATGTAATTTATATCACATTTGCTCTCAACTTAAAATAACTAATAAAACAACAGATGAGATTATTTTAGAAAAAAACGGACAAGTGTCCGAATGAAAGGAAGTAATATTATTTATGAACACTAATGATAGAATTAGATTGATTAACGACCTAAAGGCAGGTGGTATTTGTGCCATATACTAAAAGAATAGTTCATCACAATCAGATTGATGAATTAATAAATTACATCACAAATGAAGAAAAAACCGATAACGGATTATTAGTGACAGGTGTTAATTGTTCGGCAATTACTTCAATTCAGGAATTTAAGAATACCTTTACAAAATTCCAACCTAAAGGAAACCGTGTTGGGTATCATCTAATTCAGTCCTTCAGTCCACAGGACAAGATTGAGCCAGAGCAAGCACACGAAATAGGTGTACGGCTATGTAAAGAACTATATCCAAACTATCAGGCTGTTGTTACAACACATATTGATAGAGGACACATACATAACCATATTGCAATAAATTCGATTAATCTTGATGGTAAGAAATTAAATGATAAGCTCTCTGATAAAAAAGAGGGCTTATATGCTTATAAAGATAAAAGTGATGAACTCGCAGCCGAATACGGTTGTTATGTTTTACCGAAGTTTGAATTTGATAAAACAAAGAAAAAACAATCAAATAAATATTATGCTTATAACCATCAAACTTGGAAAAAAAGAATACTTGATGAAATGACTGAATTGAAGCTTGACTGTAATTCTTTGTCAGAATTTATTACAAAACTATTTGATTTGGGCTATGATGTGAAATACGGTAAATACATTTCAGTAAAACCACAAGGAAAAGAAAGATTTGTAAGACTTAAAACTTTGAGTGATGAATTTAGTGAAGATAATCTTCGATTATATTTTAACGGATATACTCCTGATTATTATTATAAATTCAAAAAATATTCGGAAACCGACTTTAACAGAAAATATGTTGAGTATCAAAAAGAATTGGCAATATCGTTAGAATTAACTGCATCGGTTGCAATAATAGGTGGGCAACTGCCACAATTTCAAAAGACAAGAAAAAAAGTTGAAGTGAGAGCTGAACAGGTTCAGGAAATTCTTGATTTATTAAAAAGTGAAAACATAAATAGCATTGATGATTTGGAAGTGAAAATCAAAAAATGCAGAGCAGACCTTTACCGTTCAAATATTCAAATAAAGAAGTATGAGAGAGAAAACTCGGACTGTTTTGAAATTATAGAAAAGGCACAGGCTTTTATACAATTACAGAAAGATTATGATTATGCTCAATATTATAAAAGTATTGATGAAAAATACAAAGAGCCGGAGCAAGTCAAACTATATGAAGAAATAAAAAATGAACTTGGCATTGAAACGGTTGCCGATGCACAAGCTCTTATTAAAGAAAACAGTCAGGTTAGAGTTGAAGTAAATAAAATGAAATCAATTCAATACGACCTACAACAGAGATTGTATAAATTTGACTTATTAAAAGAAGAACAGTTATTGAAAAGTAAAATATTTCTTCATAATATTAAAGTCGGCAATAATCGTATTGATTATGAAAACTGCACTGATACACAATGGTGTATTAGGTTGCCTTATTGTGATGATTATATTATGATTGATAAAACATTAACCACATATAACCATAAATACGGCTATAACACACTTTTCTTGTTAGACGATAAAATATACCAAATTTATAAAAAAGACGAAAATGGTGGCTTACAGCCTACGAGAGAGTGTAGTGGAGTTCAATTGGAAGATTATGTTGCATATTTGAAAGAACAAAATATTGAAGAACATAAAGAAAAAGAGAAGAATTAATTACTTCTCTTTTTCAATGGTTGTATTATCAAGTGCATATCTGACACATTTATTAATTATTTCATTTATTGATAATCCTGTCTTGCCGTGTATTTCTCTTATTTTTGCCATCAAATCTTCTTCATATCTTGTTGTAAATTGAACATAGT
>OLWG01000139.1_pt1 | contig 56679 bp, 57 predicted proteins | sample 1673721 | NCBI WGS metagenome assembly OLWG01 (sample SAMEA103958125, study PRJEB25191) | human gut metagenome | reverse complement strand
CAATATCGAAAATGGCATCTGCCAGACCGATGCCCGGCGCCACTTCTACCGACCCCGTAATGACGTGTATCTCCGCATTCACCCCATTCTCTTTCAAAAAGCCGGAAAGGATACCCGGATAAGATGTCGCAATCTTCTTTCCGTGAAACCACTTCACCCCCGGATACTCAATATCCTTCGGCATGGCAAGAGACAGACGGCACTTGCTGAATCCCAGACGCTTGATTATCTCCGCATCCTCATTCTTCTCAACAAATTCATTCTCACCCACAATGCCTATATCAGCCACTCCGGTAGCCACAGACTGCGGAATGTCGTCATCCCTCAAAAACAACACTTCAAGAGGAAAGTTTGACGACTGCACCAACAACGAACGCTTCATGGCACTCAACTTAATATCCGATTCTCCCAAAAATGACATGGTCTCGTCATAAAGACGACCTTTAGCTTGTACTGCAATTCTTAACATAAGGCTATTTACTATTTACTATTTTGAATGAGATGACAGAAAACAAAACGAGGCTTACCAATATTCGGCAAGCCTCGTCTGTTATGTCATCTGTTGTACATATACACTCATACGCCCACCGAGTTATTCGTCAGGATGATGATGGTGATGATGTGCAACGATATTCTTCATATTTTTTTGTTTTAATGCGACAAAAGTAAACTAAAAGTTTGAAACTCCAAAAGATTTATCACAAAAAGTTTATTTCTTCTTTCAAATTCATCTTGCTTCACCACAGATTACACAGATTTGCACAGATTGAAATAAAAATAATCTGTGCAAATCTGTGTAATCTGTGGTGAAGCAATCAAATCAACGGCAATATTTCCTCCTGCTCCACTTCGCAGCTATGGAAATGCATTTCCGTTTCCGCTTTCTCTTTCGGGAAGGTGAAGTAAGTGCAGGTAGCTTCCGTACAAAGTTCTCCCATGCTATTGTACAGACGCGCTTCTATGATGGCGATATTCCGCTTTTGCTCCCGGAGTGAAGCCCGCAGCACCACATGCGTGTCGTTGGTCGATATGGATTTGCGGAACCGGGTCTCCATTTTCGATGTCACTCCGCCAGTCTGCAGCTTGCGGAACACTACCCAACCGCAGATTTCATCCAGCAATACGGACTGGATGCCTCCATGCAACGTATTCAGCCACCCTTGATACTCCGGACGCGGCTTCCAGATGCTCACCACCTCGTCACCGTCCTCATAAAACTCCATTCTCACACCGGCTTCATTGTCGGGAGAGCAACCGAAACAGTTGTACCCCTCCATATCTTTCCACGGATTGATAATCTTCTTCATATCGTATTCTTCTTTATCTGATTCTGATTCATAAATTCTCTCAATAAAACGTTCAATATTAGTCATTCCGATTGAGAACTACAAATTATTGATGCCTTTTTCTAAAGAAAATTAGCGGGATGCTGTTTAAAAACGGTTATTTTATTTAGCTTTGTATAAATGGAAGTGAACAACAAGATGCAAAGAGGGGCCTTTTTCTGCTTATGGATATTATTTACGTTCTCATTGTTTGCACAAAACGAGGAGAACGGTTCTGCCACGTGCGACAGCGTCGTACATAAGAACACCTTCGGAAAAGTACTGAAGAGATTCCTTGATTTCAGCGACTTCGACACTACCTATATCAGTCCCAACCGATACAATTACGCCCTGATGCTCGACCATTTCACCAATTACGAATACTACTCTGTGGGCAATGACGACCAGCGGCTCCGTTTCTCGCCCAACCCTCACAACAAGATAGGCGCTTACTTCGGATGGCGTTGGATATTCCTGGGATGGGCTGTCGATACGGACTGGCTCTACGGAAAGAAAAGCAAGAAAAAGCGCGGTACGGAGTTTGATCTCAGTCTTTACAGTTCCAAACTGGGAGTCGACATTTTCTATCGCAGTACCGGAAATGACTATAAGATACACAAGGTATCCGGCTTTTCCGACGAGATTCCCTCCAATTATTCCGAAGACTTCAACGGATTGAAAGTAAAGATGAAGGGATTGAATCTGTATTACATTTTCAACAATCGACGTTTCTCCTATCCAGCCGCCTTCAGCCAGTCCACCAACCAGCGCCGCAATGCAGGTTCTTTCATTGCCGGATTCTCCGTATCCACCCACAATCTAAACTTCGACTATACCAAGCTGCCCGAAATCATTCAGGAAACCATGAACCCGGGTATGAAGGTGAAACATATCAAATACACGAACATCAGCCTCAACGCCGGCTATGCCTACAATTGGGTGTTTGCCCGCAACTGCCTCGCATGCCTGTCGTTCAATCCGGCTGTCGCCTACAAGACATCACGCATAGAGAAGACAGAAGAGCGGGAAGCGGACGACTGGTACAAGAATTTCAATATCGACTTCATTCTGCGTGCAGGTGTGGTATACAACAACAGCAAATATTTCGTGGGTACTTCATTCGTAGGACGGACATACGACTACTACAAAAACAGTTTCTCCCTAAACAACGGGTTCGGTACCCTCCAAATATATGCCGGATTCAACTTTTATCTGAAAAAGGAGTACCGGAAGAACAAAAAGTAAAAAAAGGCTTTCAGCCCTCATCTCCCCTCAAAAGCTATAAACACACTCCACCCCTACTATATCCTTCCGCTTATCCTTCTCCCATTGCCTGCAATAGAAGATGTCCACCTCCCAGCGCTCGGACAAGGGCAACGTAATACCCCCACGATAGCGCATCCGCTTTACTCCGAAGTGCTCTGTCTTATTCAAACCATTATACATCTCGGCCGAAGCATACGGTTCCAGCTTGCACTTCGGAATGTCATAGGCAAACTTCGCACGCGAGCGCAAGCGGAACTCATCTCTATGCCCATCGAACGTATGCTGAAAGCGCTCACGCAAGGACAGTTTCACCCTTTGCACACGGGCAGACAGAGTGCCTTCCAAACGGTAGCGGTGCCGGAACTTCCAGCCATCTGCCCCCCGATTGCGGTAATGCGTCTCATACCCAGCTCCAAGCTTCAGAAAAGGCAACAGCTTATAGCTCCCCCCCACCTTCAGCCCCCACCGGTCTGTCTTTCCCAAATCATCCTTTGTACGCCACTCCAGCCCACCGGAAACAGTAAATGCCGGCTTCAACTTATATTCGAAACCGGCATTCGCCCAAGTGGCAAAATCCTTCTCCTGCGCCCGCAGGGAAAAAGACGAAACAACCCATAGAACTATCGGCAAAACAAGTACTTTCGTGCATGAAGATATATTACTTACCATACGCTTATTCTGTTAAAGTGTCAAAGGTAAGGATAAATTCTGTAACAATTCTGTAATACTACAAATCTTGTCTGCACATTTCCGATTTTTCAATGATACTTAAAAAACAGAAACCGAGATACAAAAAACAACTCAAAGTTGCCATATATGTATGGCATCATATATATTTGTAGCATGAAAAAACACCCTTATAAGCGTTTCATAGATTATTTATTTGGGGTGATTCATTTATGTGAAATCTCTTTCAAATACTCCTCCACCTTTCCGAAGAAGGAGGTCAAATGAGAACCGTCGACAAAAGCATGGTTCACATAAATGGAAAGAGGAAATACCAGACGGCCTTCACGAGATACGGCCTTGCCGGCAGTCATCAACGGATAACTGCAACCGTTGCCTGCTTCGGCAAGTGTATAGGTTATCGAGGTGAAATACATTTTGGGAACCGCACTCAGATGGACCACATCGTAATCGCCTTGCTCGGCAAGAATCTTTTCGGCTCCATAAGGGTCACCGTCCTCGGGCATGTTTGTTATCAAGGCGTAGGCTTCGGCATAGAAACGTTCAAAGTCTTCGTAATAGGGAATGCGCACGGTATAGAATGTTTTCCCAGGAACGGCTATCGGAGAAATGATGTCCACCCGGTCGTGAAAAACAACCCGGCCTTCCTTGTCGGTACGGTAACGGAGTTCATCGACTTCATTGGCCGAACGCACCACAGCATACAGATAATAAAGGAAAAAGGAGCGCTTTGCAGCCCGGGCTGCAGCACTGGCTTCCGTGCAGTCAATCTCTGTGGTGACGGAATACCAGGAATTTACAAAACTGCGGAAAAAGCCGTAGTTATCCCGGCGTTCCCAAGCATCAATGTCTATAATGTGTTTCATACAAAAAGGGGATTTAGTGAAAAAAGGATGCCTTTTTACAAGCATCCTTTTTCCAATTCTATTTATTTCTCTTTCTTATAATTCTCCAGTCCGGTCTGCAGGAACTCGATATACTTAGGTATATCCTCGTCGTAGGAGTAGGACTTGTTGAGCGGCTTGCCTTCGTTGTCAATCAGCACGTAGAAGGGCTGCGCATTGGCGCCGAACTTGACACGCTGCAGATAGCTCCATTTGTCGCCTACGGTGCGCAGCGTGCGTTCCGTGCCGTTCTCCACAATCTTCACGGGAGAAGGAAGCGGTGTCTTGTTGTCGACGTAAAGCGTGATAAGCACATAGTCGTTGTTGATAATGTCACTCACCTTCGGGTTTGTCCATACGGCAAGCTCCATCTTACGGCAGTTCACGCAGCCGTAGCCGGTGAAGTCGAGCATCACGGGCTTGCCATGCTGGCGGGCATACTCCATACCGAGGTCGTAATCGTCGAACCTGGCATGCACCTCATTATTGTAAAGGTTGAAATCCTGCGTCTGCATGGGCGGCGCAAAGGCACTGACCGCCTTCAACGGCGCTCCCCACAAACCGGGAACCATATACACCGCAAATGCCAGTGAGGCCAACGCCATAAAGAAACGGGGTACACTAACCTTTGAATCGTCATCATCGTGCGGGAACTTGATTTTGCCCAACAAGTAGAAACCAAGCAGTGCAAAAAGTACAATCCACAAAGCAAGGAACGTTTCACGGTCGAGGATGCGCCAACCGTAAGCTAAATCGGCTACCGAAAGGAACTTCAGGGCAAAAGCCAGCTCCAGGAAGCCAAGCGTCACCTTGATGATATTCATCCATCCGCCGGATTTGGGCATGGACTTCAACCAGGACGGGAACAGGGCAAACAGCGTGAAAGGCAATGCCAAAGCTATGGCAAAGCCCAGCATGCCGATGGCGGGAGCCACCACGCTGCCCGTCGTGGAAACCTGCACCAGCAGGAATCCGATAATGGGTCCCGTGCAGGAGAAAGATACCAGCGACAAGGTAAATGCCATCAGGAAGATGCTGAGCAAACCGCTTGTCGCCTCGGCCTTGCTGTCTACAGCCGTACTCCACTTGGAGGGCAACGTTATCTCGAACGCTCCGAAGAAGGAAGCCGCAAACACCACCAGCATCAGGCAGAAAAGGATATTGAATACTGCATTCGTAGAGAGTGCGTTCAGTGCGCTGGCTCCGAAAACAAGCGTGATTGCCAGTCCGAGCGTCACATAAATCACCACGATGGAAGCGCCATACGTCCACGCATCGCGGATGCCCTTCTTCTTGTCCTTGCTGCGTTTCAGGAAGAAGCTGACCGTCATCGGGATGATGGGCCATACACAAGGGGTGAAGAGCGCTAACAGTCCGCCGGCAAATCCGGTAATAAAGATATAAATCCAGGACATATCCTCCTGCGAAGTAGTTTCGCCCAAAGATTGCAATTCATTGATGACTGGCTTCCAAAGGTCCACCTTGTCCGTCACATTGATTTCCGTCGGCCCGTCCGCACCGCCGATGGCAGCCACGGGAGCCGTGCCGGAGACAGTCTCCTGCTTTGCGGGCTGTTCTTCGGCTTTCGTTTCAGCGGCAGCGGCGGCAGCTTCTTTGGCAGCCCCTTCTACCTTACCGGAGAATTGGAAAGGCACTTGTGTGGGCGGCAGACAATTTTCATCGTTGCAAGCACCATATTCCAGATACCCTTCCAACTGATAGGCACCACCCGTCAATTTCAGCTTCTGCACAAATTGAGCCGTATTTTCAAAATAGCGCACCTTCATTTCGAACAACTTATCGAAAGTAGAGATTTCCTTGCCTACGGGCTTCAGTTTACCAACCACTTCCGCTCCGGATATTTTCTCCACATTGAAAGTCGCCGAGATAGGACCGCCATCGTCCAGGTCAGTGGAATAGACATGCCAGCCCTTGTCAATAGCAGCCGTAAAAACGACCTCCGCTTCATCGGCAGCCAAAATCTTCAGTTCGGAATTGAACTTGACGGGGTCTTGTATCTGTGCCTGCACCGCCACAGCGAAGAGCAACAGAACGAAAGGGAACAGTAATTTCTTCATGTTCTCTGATTTAATTTTTAATTTTTAATTTTCAATTATCTCGTAGTCCACGCAGGCACGGCTCTCTTTCACAGCTGCGATAAGCTTGCCGGCAGCTACATGGTCGGGATGGGTAGCATAGTATTTCACGTCATCCAGCGTGTCGAACTCACTGTAAAGAGCGATGCTCCAAGCCTCGGCAGGATTGATGTTCAATCCGACTTCAATCTTGCGGATAACGGATATTTTAGCCGGAAGCGCTTCGATAGCTGCCTTGAAACTGTTCATCGCAGCCAACTTTTCGTCAGCCGGTGCCTCATCTTTTAACTTAAATAATACAATGTGCTTTACCATAACTTTGCCATTTAAATGATTTATCACTATATTTGTCAGCCTAAGCGGCTGTTTTAACAACTGCAAAAATACTGGTTTTGTTTCAAATATACACTTAAACGGATGTTAATAATAGGAATTGCAGGCGGAACCGGCTCGGGAAAGACCACCGTCGTACGTAAAATTATCGAAAGCCTACCGGCTGGTGAAGTGGTATTGTTGCCACAAGACTCTTACTACAAGGACAGCAGCCATGTGCCCGTGGAAGAACGGCAGAACATCAACTTCGACCACCCCGACGCTTTCGAGTGGAGCCTTCTTTCCAGGCATGTCGCCATGCTGCGCGAAGGAAGAAGCATAGAACAGCCCACCTACTCATACCTGACGTGTACCCGGCAGCCCGAAACCATCCATATCGAGCCCCGGGAAGTCATCATCATAGAAGGTATCCTTGCCTTGTGCGACAAGAAGCTGCGAAGCATGATGGACCTGAAGATATTTGTAGACGCTGACCCCGACGAACGCCTGATTCGTGTAATCCAGCGCGATGTGGTGGAACGCGGGCGTACCGCCGAAGCCGTCATGGAGCGCTATACACGCATACTAAAACCCATGCACCAGCAATTCATAGAGCCCTGCAAACGATATGCAGACCTCATTGTACCGGAAGGCGGAAACAATCAGGTAGCCATCGATATATTGACCATGTATATCAAGAAGCACTTGGGAAGTTAATTTGTAACGGAGAATTGATAATAGAGGATAAGAACACACTAAATCTATGAGATATGAACAGTTTATTTTCTCTCGCTAAACATAAATCATCCATTATCAATTCTCCCGTCTCAATTATCTTACTGTTGTTGTGCTGCATGGCAGGATGCCGGGGAAATCACCGTGCTGAAAATAAAGAAACGGATGACCTGCAACAGATAAAGGATAGCGGAGAACTGGTTGTATTGACACTGTACAGCTCCACTTCCTACTTCATCTACCGTGGCCAGGACATGGGATTCCAGTATGAGCTAAGCGAGCAGTTTGTCAAGAGTCTGGGAGTAAAGCTGAGAATAGAGGTAGCCCGGAATGTGCACGAACTCATAGAGAAGTTGCTGGCAGGCAAGGGAGACCTCATTGCCTACAACCTGCCTATCACTAAAGAATGGAAAGACAGCCTGCTTTATTGCGGCGAAGAGGTCATCACGCACCAAGTCATCGTGCAACGTAACGGCGGACGCACCAAACCACTGAAAGACGTAACGGAACTCATCGGGAAAGATGTATATGTGAAGCCCGGAAAATATTATGAACGGCTGGTCAATCTGGACGAAGAGCTCGGAGGAGGTATCCACATCCATAAAGTGACCAACGACAGTATCAGTGCAGAAGACCTCATCACCCAGGTGGCACAAGGAAAAATCCCCTATACCGTAGCAGACAATGACGTGGCACAGCTTAATACCACCTATTACCCTAACCTGAATATCGGACTCTCCATCAGCTTTGACCAGCGTGCATCGTGGGCAGTCCGGAAAGACTGTCCGCAACTGGCAGCCGCCGCCAACAAATGGCATGAGGAGAATATGACTTCACCTGCCTATACGGCAAGTATGAAACGATATTTTGAAATCGGCAAGGCCATTCCCCACTCTCCTATCCTCTCCCTGCGCGAAGGAAAAATTTCCCATTACGATGATTTGTTCAAGAAATATGCTCCCGAAATAGACTGGGACTGGCGTCTGCTGGCGTCTCTGGCGTATACAGAATCCAACTTCGACTCCACTGCCGTATCTTGGGCGGGTGCCAGGGGGCTGATGCAACTGATGCCTGCCACAGCCAGGGCTATGGGGCTACCCGAAGGAAAGGAACAGAACCCTGAAGAGAGCATAAAGGCTGCCGTGAAATACATAGGCGCCACAGCCAAAAGTTTTTCCAAGATACCCCAGGAAGAACGCATCAACTTTGTGCTGGCATCTTATAATTCCGGTATCGGCCATGTGCTGGATGCCATGGCACTGGCCGAAAAATACGGCAAAAACAAATATGTCTGGCGTGATAATGTAGAAAACTTCATTCTGCTAAAAAGCAATGAGGAATACTTCACCGACCCCGTCTGCAAAAACGGCTATTTCCGTGGCATTGAAACTTATAACTTCGTAAGGGATATTACGTCACGCTTCGAGCAATACAAGAAAAAGATAAAAAAATAGGGATTAAGGATTAATCCCTAATCCTTATTTTCCTTCCTATTTAAAACAGATTCAGTTTGTTCTTTCTCGCTTCTTCCAGGGAAACGGTTGTCACTTGTTTCTCCCGGTTCTTCTCGCACAACTGCCGATACTTCTCATGCAGTTCTTCTTCCAGCTCCTCCTTTGTCTTAGGATTCATCAGCTTGGCTGCTACTGTAGCATTCTGTGAAGCGTCCTTCAGATGGATTACGGGAGCATGATAGACCGGAGCAATTTTCAGAGCAGTGTGAAGCGGTGAAGTCGTGGCACCACCTATCAGCAGAGGAACGTCCAGACCTGCCTTTTCCAGCTCAATGGCTACATGCACCATTTCATCCAGCGAAGGGGTTATCAAGCCACTCAATCCTATCATGTCTACCTTTTCCTCTATGGCATGCTGTACAATGGTTTCGGCAGGCACCATGACGCCAAGGTCTATTATTTCGTAGCCGTTGCAGGCCATTACTACCGAGACTATATTTTTGCCAATGTCGTGCACATCACCTTTCACCGTAGCCAGCAGCACCTTCCCGGCAGCAGTCGCACCTTCTTCTTTCTCCGACTCGATTACGGGCTGGAGGATGGCAACCGCTCTCTTCATGGTGCGCGCCGTCTTCACTACTTGCGGCAGGAACATCTTGCCTGCCCCAAACAAGTCGCCGACATGATTCATGCCTGCCATCAACGGACCTTCAATGATAGAAACAGCTTTGGGATACAGCTTCAACGCTTCGGCAAGGTCTTCTTCCAGATAATCGCCGATACCCTTTGTCAAGGCGTACTTCAACCGTTCTTCCACAGGAGTCCCCTCTCTCCAGGCAAGTTGGGAATGGGCGGCAGCCTGCCGCTCTCCTCCAGAAGTTTTTGCCGCCTCTGCTTCCGCTTTCAAGCGTTCGGCAGTTTCTATCAGGCGCTCGGCAGCATCGGGACGACGGTTCAAGACCACATCCTCTATGCGCTCCAATATATCAGCGGGAATATCGGTGTAAAGAACGGAGGCAGCCGGATTGACGATACCCATATCCATGCCCTCGCGGATGGCATAGTAAAGGAATACGGCATGCATCGCCTCGCGAATGTAATTATTGCCGCGGAAAGAGAAGGAAAGGTTACTCACTCCTCCACTGACATGCGCACCGGGCAGATTCTTGCGTATCCATCCGGTGGCACGGATAAAGTCTACAGCATAATTGTTGTGCTCGTCCATACCGGTTGCCACGGCAAGTACATTCGGGTCGAAAATTATATCATGGGGATTGAAACCTATCTTGTCCACCAAAAGACGGTATGCCCGTTCGCAGACCTCAATCTTACGTTCGTACGTGTCTGCCTGCCCTTTTTCATCAAAAGCCATCACCACGGTCGCCGCACCATATTGCTTGATGGTACGCGCATGCTCCAGGAATTTATCTTCCCCCTCCTTCAAGGAGATGGAGTTGACGATGGACTTGCCTTGCAAGCATTTCAATCCGGCCACAATCACTTCCCACTTAGAGGAGTCTATCATGACGGGGACGCGGGCAATCTCCGGTTCCGAAGCTATCAGATGGAGGAAAGTCGTCATCTCCACTTGAGCATCCAGCAGTCCGTCGTCCATATTTATATCGATGACCTGCGCACCGTCTTCCACCTGCTGGCGGGCAATGCTGAGCGCCTCGTCATATTTCTTTTCATTAATCAGACGCAAGAATTTGCGCGAACCCGCAACATTACAGCGTTCACCCACATTCACGAAGTTATTTTCCGGCTTCACTTCCAGAAGTTCAAGCCCGGAGAGCCAAAGATTTTCCGGTCTGGGAACCGGCTGATGGGGCGTTGCACCGGCAATCAGCGAGGAGTACTCGGCAATGTAGGCATCTGTCGTTCCGCAACAACCACCGATAATATTCACCAATCCCTCATGGATATACTCTTTTACTTCATGTGCCATATCGGCAGGAGTCTGGTCGTATGTGCCCAAACTGTTGGGCAGTCCGGCGTTGGGATAAGCACTGATATAATAAGGTGCACGGGCAGCAAGCTGCTCCAGGAAAGGTTTCAGCTGGCGGGCGCCAAAGGAGCAGTTCAACCCAACTGAAAAAATATCGGCATGTTGCACGGAGGCGAGAAAAGCATCCAAAGTTTGTCCCGACAGAGTACGCCCTCCAATATCAGAAACAGTCACAGAGAGCATCAAGGGTACATGAACTCCTACAGTTTCCATCGCCTGCCCTGCGGCAAAAATAGCAGCCTTGGCATTCAGCGTATCAAAAATAGTTTCTACCAGCAAAGCATCCACACCCCCTTCGAGCAACGCTTCCATCTGCTCACGGTAGGCATCGGCCAGTTCATCGTAGCTCAAGGCACGAAAGGCCGGATTGTTCACATCGGGACTCATGGAGCAGGTCTTGTTCGTCGGTCCTACGGAGCCTGCCACAAAACGGGGTTTGTCGGGAGTAAGAGAAGTAAACTCATCTGCCACTTTGCGTGCCAGGCGCACTGCGGCAAGATTCATCTCACGCACATAGTCCTGCACATGATAATCGGCCATACTGACGCGGGTGGAACTGAATGTATTTGTTTCGATAATATCTGCACCTGCCGCCAGATACTTGCGGTGAATGTCTTGTATCACATCGGGGCGTGTCAGACAAAGCAGGTCATTGTTACCTTTCATCTGTCCGGGAATCTGCGAGAAGCGTTCATCCCGAAAATCTTCCTCTGTCAAGTTGTATTGCTGTATCATGGTGCCCATTGCACCATCCAGAATAAGGATGCGCTCACGCACCAAACTACCAAGTTTACTCATATTATCTTTTAAACATACGCGCCATATCGCGTTTGTCATCTTTTTCCTTCAGTGATTCGCGCTTATCATATTGCTTCTTACCTTTGGCAAGTGCCACCACAAGTTTGGCCAGCCCTTTTTCATTGATAAACAAGCGCACGGGAACAATGGTGAAACCCGGATCTTTCGTGCCGCGCATCAGTTTTTCAAGTTCCTTCTTATTCAACAAAAGCTTGCGCTCCCTGCGTGCATTGTGATTGTTGTACGAACCATAGAAGTATTCGGCCACATGCATGTTCTTCACCCACAATTCGCCGTTGGCAAAGTAACAGAACGTATCGACTAAGCTTGCTTTCCCCAACCGGATGGACTTGATTTCTGTGCCCGTAAGCACAATGCCGGCCGTATAGGTGTCCGTCAGTTCGTAATCGAACGTAGCACGCTTATTCTTTATATTTACAGGAGCTTGTTTCATAACATTTATCAGTTTAGCACTACCGTCAGCTTATTGAATATCCATTCAATGGCCACCGGACAAGCTATTAACAAAATAGAAGAAAGAATGGTGAAACGCAAACGGTCTTTTTCCGCTATCTGCATCACCTTTTTGCTTCCTTCCCACACAACATACACGATATAGAATTGGAGCAACAGAGCCATAATACCAAAATCAGGCAATATGCCGATAACAATCCTCAGCATGAACACCACTACCAGTGCATAACCTGCAAACTGTTGCGCCAAAGGAATATCACTGTCCAGCATAAACATGCGGACACGCAACCCATTGATGAGATAGGCTGCCAAAAAATATCCTCCAAACAAGGATACAGCCACCGCACAGCATTGTGTCATGGCATATTGAAAACTTTGCGGCCCGTCCCATCCCATCTTCATCAAAGAGCCGATGAAAACGGACAACCCGCATAAACCAATCATGGGATAGACAAAAGTAGTAAATACTTTTCGTCTATCCTCTAAACTAATTTCCTCCCAGGCACGAGCCGGAGAGGAAATCAGTAGTATTGCTATATGAAATAAATCTTTGTAATTCAATATCAATTTATTGATTAGTAGACGCAATTTTGTATTCTACAGTATATTCCGTATAGTTTTCCGGTATTTCTGTATTGCTATTATTTCCACTTTCATGCGACTTAATAACTAATTTAGTAGGAAGATTTCCTGCTTTTTCTTTAAACCTTTCTAAAGCATTTTTTATATCATACCCATACCAATTAGAATAATAAACATCTGTCTTATCATCAGCACCTTTATCATGACGCAGATAGAAAACAAGGTCTGTGGCCCCTGCTTCAATTTCATCCAGTACACAAGCTAAAGCAAATTTATGCATCTTAAACTTATCGTTGTCATTTTGCAGTCTCCAAGCTATAGGAGTTACAAGTATATCCTTGTTATACAAAAATGGCTGAACTGACCCATTTTCCAATTTCAAAGTTATCACCGGTGCTGTTTCCGGCGCATCAACAACCAAGCTTTCTGCTGTCATTGATACGACAGCGTTTGCAAAAGAAATAGGCTGAAAATTCTTCAAAGTGAAGTTGGTAGTTTTAGATTTTTCATTCGTCTCAGGTTCTATGCTCTTTCCTAAGATGATTCCCATTCGAGAATCTGAAATCTTCAAACTTGAATTTGCCTCAAATTGAGTAACAGAAGCCGGTGTAGGTTGATAAGTGTTACCCGCAGCATCTTCAAAAGAGAGTAATCCCATATAGTTATTCACTAAAACCATGCCATAAATGTCATCATACTCTCCGTCATCTGAATTCAGACACGAAGTAAACGAAATGCCCATCAACAATGTCAAGGCAACCATCAAGAATTTTAATTGTTTCATCTTTCCTATAAATATTAGAGTTTGCAAATTTAGATAAAAGAATTGAGTAATATAGTACTCTCCTCGTTTTTTCATTGTTTTTAAGATTAAATGAAAGATTAATCTAAATACTGCAAGCCCCAATATTTATTTAACATTTATAAACAACCATAATTTAGATAATCACATTATTCTAAAACATATTCTCCTACCAATTTCCCTGTTGTTGGATTATATGTTCTAGCTTCAAAAGAAGAAAAGCAGTCTCCACTCCATTTTCCTTTAACTCTAAACGTTTTAGTATCCCCTATTTTCCTTAATGTAGCAACGTAAGTCAAACTACCTTTGTACATGACTAACACCGCATCAAGTTTTACAGTTTCACCTGGTTGAATCGGGATTTGTCCAGTTCTCGTTTTTGTTACCGTTTTACTATCACTTGTACCATAAGTCCAAGATTTATTTGTCTGCTGCTGTACAGAAACATTTACTCCAAGCGAAGAATCATCTCCTACCACATTAGGTATACCCACGTTCAATCCTCCTGAAATAGTGACACTTACTCCTTCTGTTTTTGAAAAATCAGATTTTTCTGTATAGCTTGTAGATAAAGAATAGTTCCATGTATCAACGCTTAAATGTTCATTTGTATATTCATCATGGTCACAAATCACTTCTGTAGGTTCAAAGCTGTCAACCGTAGTCCGTACATACTCTAAACCAACAAGTTCATATTCACCAACAGGAACTATTTCCCATAAAGCGAGGCTTGAGGAATTATTCGTTTTAAACTTTACAGAGGAAGACGTTGAAGATTCTGATTGCAAATAATAAGAAGACAAACCAGTATTAAAGTTTCCATACATCGTATATATCATACAATTAGCATCAGCCAAACAATTAAAGCTTAAGCCAGGTCCAGCCAAAGGTGAATCAAAAGTTGATTTATTCCAATAACTCAAACGAAGATTATCAGGTATTTCTGAAGATAAATAGTTATTAGGAGTAACAACTCCATATGTATCGGATGTCACTCTATTATTTCCCCCAGCAACAACAATAGTTCTTCCATACTTCAGATACCATCTCTGCCTCAAAGATCCATCATCTTTATCTGTTAAACAAATTTCAGTACCTTTCTCTTTACAAGTAAGATACTTTTGTTTAGAGTTTCCAATATTCAAAATATTCACTGGAATTTCGGCAAGCTCACTTATCGGATCAAAATCCGCACTAGAACCTATCGCCCTTGTCATCACCTGCCCCACACCACTACTTTCCACAAAGTTATCCAATTCCTCTTGCTCACAAGAAAATAGAGCTAACACTCCTACCAACAATAAACTAATCTTTTTCATAAGCATTACATTTTTTAGTTAACAATATATCATAATTCAAAACAGCCATATGCATATGCCCCATTATCTCCTTTAATTTCTATACAATACTCCCCTGATACTCCGAAAGGAAGTTGCAAATATTTCCGAAGGGGAGATAGAATATTCTCGGAAGAAGAATAAATCACAGAACCATTTTGGGAAATGGCAATTTCCACTACCCCGATTCCTTCCATAAAATCCAATTCCACGGAATAATTAGAATCTTCAACGAATACAACAAATGGCACTAATGGTATAACGGAACGGCTTCCATCTTCTTTTCCCGTAGTCAGAATTTCAAAAGGAATATCATTTGAATGCAAAAAGACTTCTTCTTTTCCAGAAGCAATACTTATGTCGACCAAAGGATTAGCATCGACCTTTAATAAAGAAAATAACAACAATACAGATAAGATAATTTTCAGTTTCATAGTCTTTCATTTTTTATTTATACAAAATTAGGGACTATTCAACAATAATTCAGCAATAACTATGCGGACAAAAATAGGGTAGGTAATAAATTATATATCAACACACTACAAAGAAACATATAGGACAAAAAAACGTTTTTTTCTCAATACATCATTATCATTTGCTCTAAAGAATCATTCTTAGTAAGTCCTAAATCTGCTTTTAGTCTTTGTCTGTTTTTATATATGGATTTCATTTCACAATCAAAAACAATCATTAATTGCTTGTTAGAGAATCCCACTTTCAGCAACGCAGCCAACAATAATTCATTTTTTGTTAAATCAAACTCTTGTTTAAGTCGAGTAATAAAATTCGCATGAACCAAATCCAAAAAGTCAAATATATGTTGCCGTTCAGCAATAGTCATATTACTAATAATCAAATTTCCTTGCTTCAATTCCTCTAATACAAACAAGGCGTCAACACTCGAATTCTCACATACTCGCTTATTTTCTGCTATTAAACAAAGGATTTTTCTATTCAGGATTCCTATTTCCTCTTGTTTAGCCTGACGTTCTTGTAAGCTCACATTCTCCAATTCTGCAATTCTACAAGCATATCTATTAATAATTGCATTATTATTTCCAATAATCTCGACATTACGCAACAATTTTGTTCGATACCTTTTCCTAACCAGAAAGAAAGCGATGATGCCCAACCCTAATATGAATACAAATAAAAACAAATAAAAATAAGTCTGTTTCTCATTTTCCAGCCTTATCTGTTTATTTTCCAAAATAAGCTTATCATTTTCATACTTATTCTGCAAATCCAACAACTGCTTTTGCAGTTCAGCATTACGAGTCACCTCTAATAATGAATCAGACTTCTCTTTATACAAAAACGCTTTCAAATAATTACCATCTTTTTTATGCATATCAGCCAAATAGTAATATGCACCCGAAGACACAAAAATATTAGTTGCATTGATACAAGAAACAAAACAATCTTCAGCTTTTTTCTTTTGACCTACTTCAGAATAAACACGTCCCAAAGACAAACTATAACGATATTTATCATTTAAATTATCACAAACTTCCATTGCATTTGAAAAATACTCTATTGCTTGTGGATATCGTTTTTCATTATTGGCAATAAGTCCTAATAAATGTAGAAAAGATGCCTTCATACCACTAACAGTGTCACTCAACACAAGCCCTTTTTCAGCATACCAACCTGCACTATCATTATGATGTACCGAAAAATAGCCTCTTGCCATATTCCTATAACCATATAAAATACGACGTCTGTCACTCGCCAGTTCATAGTACCTGATAGAATGTTTAAAATTGTCTATAGAATTTTCATACAATCCTTGAACCGAGTTCAAATACCCTATATATTCCCAGACCATCCCTTGTACTTTATAATCCCTAGTTTCTTCCAAGAGACTCGATGCTTCCAGATAAGCCTGCATAGCATCTGAGAAGCGCTCCTTTAACAACATCACTTTTCCATAATAAAAGTAAGCCTTCCCTGCCTTCAATTTATCACCTTCCTGTTTATAATATTCTACCGCTATCATTATCAATGAGTCTGACTGCAAATTATCCAAATAGTTTTTATCCAAAGCCTGCGTTAAAAGCAAAGCATAATCTGCTCTCTGTTGTCCTCTCATACATTCGGGACATTCAATTTGACTCAGAAGCGACAAGGCACTATCAGGAAATAATTCCATACACGCTTCCACACGTCTTAAGACATTATTGTCCTCTTTTTCTTGTACACATGAGATAAACAATACAAGAATCATCAATAAATTAATTCCATTTTTCATCCCGGCATTCATAGCTCGCATATTTTAGCTTTCAGATAGAACATCTCTCCAATACCGAGAGGCAAGAATGGGTATAGGCTAATATGACTTTCCTCGTTACTCTCTATCACACAATCTTGGCAAACAGCTCCAAATGTTCATCCACATAGCCGGCAACCAAAGCTGTATATTCCTCCTCTTTTTCCAAAAATTCATCTTCCAGCTCATCGAAAGCCTCATATTGCTCGTACATTGCCATAAATTCCTCGTCTGTGCGTTCGCGTTCCAAGTCGTCACGATGGCTATCGTATATTTTCTTGGCTGCATAAATCAACTTACTCAAATCGCCCACCCCCCACAAACGCATCACTTTGGCAAACGGATTGTCGAAAATATAACCGCCATAACCATTTTGAATCAGTTGGCAGAAGCCCCCTTCCATCACTTCATCACGGAATATCTGATAGGCCAACAATGAATGCTGTTCACCGGTAAGCAAAGGCATCGTCCCGGCAGTCATTTCTCCGCCTATTTCTTTCTTATAAGCACCGGTGAATACGCCGATGAATGCATCCATCCCTTCACCGGCAGCCTGGCGCAATGCCACATCTGTAACTTCTATCATAGTTTGTATTTTATTTAATTGTGCCACAAAGGTAAGACTTTGCAGTCATAGTCAAACACGGACTCCCCTTTATTTTCTTCGCCTTGCCAACCAGTTGGCAGGATTTTGCCTTACCATTGGCAAGACTTTGCCACCGTGTTGGCAAAACTTTGCCATAGGCATGGCAAAAGTTTGCCAAGACGCAAGCAAGGGGTTGGCAAAATTACTTCCTGATTAACAAGCACATACCTTATTGATTCACAAACCCTATCAGAGACGAGAAAAAACAGTCAACTGCAAACTCCACTTTACATTCCGCAGAAATTCAGCTTCTTATTACTTCTTTTTAATAAAAAAGTCAAATTGAACAGTTGGCAGAAACGGGGAAAACAACTAACTTTGCACCCGACTAATAAAAGTGGACTACGTTTTTTTTAATTATATCACTTAAAAAAAGAGCTAATTATGACTTATTCACACGAAGTGGAACACATGTGTGTTGTGAAGAAAGGTCCTAACCACGGACCGGCTCCTATTCCCGAAGAAGGTAAATGGGTAAAAGCTAAAGAAATTGTTGACATCTCTGGTCTGACACACGGTATTGGCTGGTGTGCTCCTCAGCAAGGTGCATGTAAATTAACCCTCAACGTAAAGGAAGGCGTTATCCAGGAAGCTTTGGTTGAGACTATCGGTTGCTCCGGTATGACTCATTCTGCTGCTATGGCATCAGAAATCCTCCCGGGAAAGACTATCCTCGAAGCATTGAATACTGACCTCGTTTGCGACGCTATCAACACAGCTATGCGCGAACTCTTCCTGCAAATCGTTTACGGTCGTACTCAGTCTGCTTTCTCTGAAGGCGGTTTGATTATCGGTGCCGGTCTGGAAGACTTGGGTAAAGGTCTGCGCAGCCAGGTAGGTACACTGTACGGTACTTTGGCTAAAGGTCCCCGTTACCTGGAAATGGCCGAAGGTTACATCAAGAATGTATTCCTGGACAAGGACGACCAAATTTGCGGGTACGAGTTTGTTCACCTGGGCAAGTTCATGGATGAAATCAAGAAGGGAACTGACGCAAACGAAGCTTTGAAGAAAGTTACCGGTACTTACGGACGCGTAACAGCAGAACAAGGAGCAGTTAAACACATTGACCCACGTCACGAATAATATAAGGAGGAAAGACATATGATTAGAGAAGTAAAATTTGAAAGCCAAGACCGTCGTATCAAGCAGATTCTTGCTGCATTGAACGCAAACGGTATCAAAGACATCGAAGAAGCCAATGCTATCTGCGAAGCTCATGGTCTCGATCCTTATAAGACTTGTGAAGAAACTCAGCCCATCTGTTTCGAAAATGCAAAATGGGCATACGTTGTAGGTTGCGCCATCGCCATTAAGAAGGGCTGCAAGAACGCTGCTGAAGCTGCTGAAGCTATCGGTATCGGTCTGCAGGCATTCTGTATTCCGGGTTCTGTAGCTGACGACCGCAAGGTTGGTATCGGTCATGGTAACTTGGCAGCCATGTTGCTGCGTGAAGAAACCAAATGTTTCGCTTTCTTGGCAGGTCACGAGTCATTCGCTGCTGCCGAAGGTGCTATCAAAATCGCTGCAAAAGCAGACAAAGTACGTAAAGAACCTCTGCGTTGTATCTTGAACGGTTTGGGCAAAGACGCTGCACAGATCATCTCTCGTATCAACGGCTTTACATACGTTCAGACTCAATTCGATTACTATACAGGTGAACTGAAAGTAGTTCGTGAAATCGCATACAGCGACGGTCCCCGTGCCAAAGTAAAATGCTACGGTGCAGACGATGTTCGCGAAGGTGTGGCTATCATGTGGAAAGAAGGCGTGGATGTATCCATCACTGGTAACTCTACGAATCCGACCCGCTTTCAACACCCGGTTGCAGGTACTTATAAGAAAGAACGCGTATTGGCTGGCAAGCCGTACTTCTCAGTGGCATCCGGTGGTGGTACTGGTCGTACTCTGCACCCGGACAACATGGCTGCCGGACCGGCTTCTTACGGTATGACGGACACCATGGGTCGTATGCACTCAGACGCTCAGTTCGCCGGTTCTTCATCAGTTCCTGCTCACGTGGAAATGATGGGATTCCTCGGCATCGGTAACAACCCGATGGTAGGATGTACAGTGGCTTGTGCGGTTGACGTGGCTACTGCTTTGAGCAAGTAATATAAGTTACTTCATACAGATAAGCTCCTGTAATCCTTGCGGTTGCAGGAGCTTTTTATTTGTGGTCACTTAGCTTAGATAACAGATTGAAGCACCTTGCATCACTCACTATTTAGAGTGAATGAATGGTGAATCAGTAAGGAGATAACAAGATAAATCCTGCTCTATTTAAGTCCAAACAGCTCATGCAAAGAGTAGCCAATTCCCCCTCAAATCAAGCCATAAACAGGTTACTTTTGCAGCCGATTTGCAGCCGAATTTGCCATTCTTAAAAAACGGCTGCAAGAATTGACATAATCAACTATAATACAATGCGATACACTCCATATAACATTTAATTTAAAATGGAGAAACATTGTACAATGGTTTACTTTTCATTAAGAGAAAGTAAGCAAAACAAGAAAGGTCTATCACCTATTGAGGTTTCAATCACCACTAACGGAAAGAGAATCTACTTTAGTACAGGTAAACACGTACCTGCTGCTGATTGGAACAAAGAGAAGCAAGCTGTAAAAGGCAAGAGTGAAGAAGCGCAGCTAATCAACGGTTATCTGATTCAACTACGGAATAAGATATATCAGAAAGAGATTGAGCTACTTCAAAAGGGCTACCTTATCACTGCTGAACTATTAAAAGAAGCTATCACAGATAAGGTGGAAGCTCTGAACGAGAAGACTTTATTGGATGTTCTGAACGAACATAATACAGAGCGCAAAGCAATGGTAGGTAAAACTGTTGCCCTTGCCACTTATTGGGTGTTTGAATATACAGGCAGACTATTCAAAGAGTTCATTCAGCAGAAATATAAACGTAAGGACTTATATTTAAGAGAGGTAAACTTAGGTTTCATTCAAGGATTCCATGCCTACCTTTTAGGAGAGAAGAAGATGGGACAAAACTCCTGCACCAAGCATTTAAAGTTCTTAAAGAAGCTGCTAAATTTAGCTGTCGCCAACTCTTATATATCCTACAATCCTGTAAATGCTTATAAAGTAGAACGTGAACCCGTAGAAGTGGATTTCTTGAATGAAGAAGAATTGAGGAAGATTATCAACTTTGATACTCCCTTGCCACGATTGGAACGAGCTAAAGATATGTTCCTCTTTGGGTGCTTCACAGGACTTAGCTACATTGATATTAAAACCTTAGTCCCTGAACACTTTGAGAAAGACAGTGCAGGCAGAATATGGATTAAGAAACGCAGGGTTAAGACAGGAGTTTTATCACGCATTCCCCTACTCCCTATCGCCAAACTGATATTGGATAAGTACAAAGGTGGAGAGAAATTACTTCCCATTCAAGATCCTGCGGACATCAACAAATATCTAAAAGATATAGCTATACTTTGTGGAATTAATAAGCGAATTTGCTTCCACACAAGTAGGCACACCTTTGCAAGTACCGTTACTTTAGCCAATAACATATCTCTGGAAGTCGTTTCTAAGATGTTGGGACATACCAATACACGAATGACTGCCCACTATGCAAAGCTAATAGACAAGTGCATAGGTGAGCAGATGGATAAACTCATGGATACGTTTACAGGAGATTCTGATTACTAAAGCATATCCTACCCACAAATTCCCCACTTGTAGCAATGCAAGTGGGGATTATTTTTTAATTTTGCTTTCAAATACAATCAATGAAAGCCATGCAAGAAGTAACATTTGACATACCGACCATAAAGAAGCTATATCCAGAACTGAACAGATGTTTTGGCTTTACCTATGACGACATATCCAACGAACTGACGCAAGTCTATGCCAAGAAAGTCTTCAATCTGACACCAGAAGAAAAAGAGCTTGCCAATCAATGTAAATCAGATGATGGTTGGGGAGTGGATGCAGTAAAGTTTGCATTGGCTACCAATGAGAATATAGTAGTAGTTGTTCCAGATAGTTTTAACCCTGCAACAATCATGGAATCGTACGCGGCTAAACTTCATAATGAAGAATCAGTTGCATGCACATTACTGTTCATGGCTGCACTACTTTACAGGGATAGAATAACAGAAGCCCCCATATCAGAGGGAGAATATGACGATATGCTATATCAACAATATATCCATGAAGTCAGACCCGATATGCTAAAATTATACATTGCTCTCAATCAGCCCAAGCAGAAAAATGGAAAAGACTTTATTACTGATATAAAGATTACAGCAGGTGGCAATTCCCCAATAGCTATCAATAATAAAGATAGCTGGTTGGAGAACAAGCTGAATGACTACCTACATCAATATTTGGGAGTAAGTAATTTAGAGGAAGCTCAAAAAGAATTGGACTTCATCTATGGAAGCAAAAAAGTAGGCAACAAAATGATTGACCCTATTCAATCTCTCTATATATGGGGGACATATCAGTTGCTCCAGAATACGCATTTAAAATCAACCAAAGAAAAAGTACCGACAAGACCACAAGCCTATTTAATTGAATCATATCTTAGAGCTATTGAATTAATAGATACCGATGATGTTACGACAGATGCAAATAATATAAGAAGCAGATTACATTCATTCCTTAAAAAATATGATACGATAGAAGCTCTGTTGGATTATAAAACATTCAAATTATCACCTTATAATATAGGTGGAACGAAACTCTGGTAAACCAAACCCTCCCTACTTAAAAGGCAGCTCTTACGATGGTAAAGAACTGCCTTTTTATTTGCCCTATTCCTTACCACCCTACCCAACCATAATATTCTACTTTTGCACCGTTTTCAAAAAGGAGTGATGATGAATCTCTTAAAGGTAAATGGCTGGTAAAAAACTCACTTAAACATACAGTTATTCTTTACCAATTCACCTAATGAGAACATCATAACTTTGCAACGTAATCAAAAACAAAATGGTGCGCACCTTTTAATAACGATTACCTGTAAGTCCTTGCAGAATAAGGACAAAATTATTAATCCATAAAATTATAATAATATGGAATTTACAATTAATGGAACAACTGTTTCACAAGCTAAGTCTTATGACAATACAGGTGCGCACAATGCCATCAAGTCAATGATGCAAAGAAAAGAAACTCTTAGCATCAGACTATACACCGACAAGGACAATTACCCTTGCATTTGGATTGAATCTTATAATGTGGCAGGATTCAAATACTATGTCACCCCGACTTCTTTCAAATGGATATACACTTATCTGACAACAGGAGAAAGTGAGGATGCAGGAATTAACCCAACCGAACATAATCCATATAAAGCAGGTGAAGATAACAACTTTCAGCTATCCATATTGAAACAACTTATTGAATCTGGCAAACGTGTGCAATTCGTCCCTTTGTTTCGTGAAGTTAATAATTACATCAGTGCTACCAGTGCTTTCCTGCGTGGAAAGATATTCTTTCGGGTAGAACGTACCGAAGAACTACTGGACTACTTGCGTGAGAAAGAAACTTTAATCTGATTATTAACCCTAAGAGAGGGAGCTTAAAAACTCCCCTCTCTCTAAAACGAAATAAAGATGAACACTACATATATCAAAATAGAGAAGAAACATAATGGTAAGATTCAGTATCTGACAGAAGTCTTACCTCAAATTCCGACCAATACTATCCTTTATAAGAAGCTGACAGGACTTGGAGCAACTTATGGGGAATTGAAAGCTGACAGAAATTCCATCATATTGGAGCCAAATGTTCCAGTGATAAAAGGTAAATGCAAAGACCCAAAGCATGCAAATGATAACCTTTTTGGAGTTTACGAGAATGTGACAGTGGAGAGAATAGTAAAATACCTACGAGCAAGTAAGGACAAGCATATCAAACTGCTATCCACCCCAGAAAGTTTCTTTAAGATTAAATCTGCATTTGAAGAGTTGGATATGGATATTTACTCAACCTGTTACCTGTTATTCGATGAGTGCCATAAGATTGTAAAAGATGTGGATTATAGAGAGGATATAACATTACCTTTCGATGATTTCTTCATGTTTGACAATAAAGGACTGGTGTCCGCTACTCCGTTGGACTTCACAGACCCGAGATTTTTTAAACAGAGATTCCAAATTATGGAAGTACAACCGATGTTTGACTATGCCCAGCCCATTAATATTTACCATACAAATAATGTGCTGCAAAAGCTAAAGGAACGATTGGACGGAGCAGCCAACAATCCCATCTTCCTGTTCATTAATTCCACTGAAACAATCTATTCTATCATGCAGAAATTAGACATACTGGAGCAATCAACAGTTTTTTGTGCATCCAACAGCGTAACGAGTTTAAAAGATAAGAAGTTTGCTAACGCATATTCAGATTGGGATGCTGACAAAATGAGACGGTTCAATTTTCTTACGAGCAGGTTCTTTAATGCTTTGGATGTAGAACTGGAGTTCTGCCCAGAAGTGTTCATTGTAACCGATACTACTATGGCAACCCAAAGCATGGTTGACCCGTTTACAGATACGATACAGATAATAGGTCGTTTCAGAAACGGAATAGCATCTGCAAACCATATCACCAATACAGACTACAATTTCTCTGTAAGGTCTAAAGCGCAGTTGCAATATATGATAGGTGTGTTTGAGCAGGTTTATGGAATGATGAAAACCTATTACGATAATGCAACGACAGATGAAGCAAGGGATGCTTACAAAGCCATATTAGATACCCATCCCTTTAAATCCATGCTGAATAGAAACGGTGAGAAGAACTGGTTTAAGATAGACAACTATATTACAGAAGCAATCGTACAAGGCTACTATAACAGCTACGATATGCTGACAAAAACATATAAACAATGTAAATCTTTCAAAGCCAGTTATGAATCGCAAACCTATCCTTTAGGCGATTTGGAAAGATTGAAACGAGAGAATAAATCTGCCAGCATCAAGGCTAAGCGTAAAGAAATAGTCGAGCAATTGGAAATGTTGAAAGGGGATGAAACCAGCATAGCGATGGAACATAAAAGGGAACTTATAAGAACTGACGCTTTCATTGTAGAAGCCTATGAAGAGTTGGGGAAAGAGAAGATTGAGGAATTGAATTATTCCCAACCCAAAATCAGAGAAGCCATGATTCTTAAACGATACAATGAAAAGCGCAAAGGTTCAGAGTTTGTTGAAATGGTAAAAAACAGATTCAAGGCAGGACGCTCATACGAATTGTCCGACATAAGCAAAACAAGGGATGAAATATATAAGCTAATGAATATGCCATCTGTAAAGAAGAAACCTAAAGACTTCCTCGGAGAGTTCTTTCAATGCAAAGACAGTTGGAAGAACAGACAAAGGGCTTTATTCTTGGAATACGAGAAGGTTTAATCGGGTACAACATTTTACCAACAAACCACTCTTTATAACCCCTTTCATGGAAATGTTGCATCTGTAAAATTAGAAAGTCCAGATTAATATAGTCTGGATTTTCTTCTGAAATTACTAACCAGTCAATGACATAATAAAACAAGGTATGTTACAATTAATAATTGAGGGATGGGGATATATCACTCTGGAGCAGATACCCCATTATACTGATATAGCAACTTTACACCCGAATCTGACTTTGTCCTACCCTCAATTCATAACAGGAAATCTCTATTTAGCTGGTTCAGTATCGGGTGGCATAACTCCGAGAATTAAAATTTCACTACAAGTAAGGCTCTATACTAATTTTAAAGAATGTTACATAAACATTATGCCACCCCCTAAAAAGTCACTATCTTTGTAATATCAAAATGAGGGAAGAACAGCCACTTCCATGTGTGCCCCGTATGGTACATGAGAGGTTTTTAAACTCATTTTATTTTCTTCAAGCTGCCACTTCGGGCAACTTATTCACTTCATATACAGATAAGACAAATATTCATTCAGATTTTCTATCTGCCAACATCTATAATTCTAATATGAATGACTGCCAAGAATTGACCTATGAACAGGTTCGTGAACTTGCCATAGCCCGATATGTGGATGATAACAAAATCAGCATCGGAGTCTGGGCTAAACAGAACGGCTACATCAAGAAGAAGAGACAAAAAGATAACAGGGTTTACACCGTTTACATCAAGATGAACAATGATAATGCAATTAAACAGCAATGATTATGAAAGCAGGAATGACTAACTTTAATGTGAACATGTACAATGAAAAGATTGAATTATTAAACGAAATAATAGATACTCTTAACAATACAATATACAGTTTCTACAGTTGGGGACATACAATTACTCCTGCATTTGTAAAGAAGTTGATAGATAATCCAGCCGAAATATACCATGAATATTTGAGCTTCGAATACATAGCACAACGCAAATGTGCAGAGCATGGGATAAAAGACAAAGAATATCTTAATCCTCTACACCAAGACTGTTTCCATGATATTGTGGATGAAATGGATTCCATATTTGAATCTCTTAATAAATTCTGCCAGTTACTACCACATATCAAAAAAGCCTATGGTTCTTTATGCTATCTTATAGAAGAGGAATACCTCAATGAACCTCACTTTGCAGAGACTAAAAATGCAAGACTTCGAATCATGCAACAATGTGCAGAACTTGAAGATAATAGATTCACATTCTCTGAATCGGACTTTGAAGTCTGAATGTAAGCAAAATGAGGGAGGGCTATGCAAATGGTTCTCTCTCATTTATATTAATGCCAACAGTCAGAATATTTATTGTAGTTCAGCATGTTTTCTTCTATGGTTGCATTACATTCTGTAAGCAGAGATTATATGCAGTCACACTATTTACATTTGAACTCTTAATATTACAGATTTCAAACAGGTGGGTTGGCTCTTGCAAATAGGTGGGTTGGCTCTTGCAAATAGGTGGGTTGGGACTTTCATACAGGTAGGCTACTTATAAATACCTATATATAAACACCTATTGCCCATAAATACTCTACCTATCATTCGCCTTGCTACGCAAGTCGCATGAATACCAATTTATTAAGAAGATGATAATTTATAAACTCAATCCATTTATTATGATTATTCATTTACCCACAGGGCTGGAATTTATCACTCAGAAAGATGCCAAGTCTTATTTTGGCAATCACAGGTACAGGAAATTGGTAAAAGAGAACAAGATTTATTTTACTAACTATAATAAACCAGTTGCTAATGACAGGAACAGAATTATCATACAGAAGAATAACTGAAACTATTGCAGGCAAATTGGACTTGCTGGAAGCATACCTGTTCTATTGTTTGGCTCTATGCTCCGACTGTTACACAATGGTTTCAGATGTCAAGCAAGAGGCATTGACAGAGTTCTATGGAATAAAGAAAGAAGAACAGATAAGGCAATGGCTACACAAGTTTGAGAGCTTGAATTTGATTCAGATAGACAAGCATCCAATTAAAGGTAAATATGGAAGTTTTGACAGATGCAAATATACATTGAATACTGAGCATTATGTCCTTATAAGCAAGAAGTTGTACAGTGAACCCATATCCCGCCAATTAAAAGGATTTCTTGTCTTACTAAAGTGCAAGTGTCTGAACGCTACAAATACCTGTCAATATACCCAAAGTGAATTAGCCAAAGAACTGAACATAAGCCCAAGTTCCGTTTCAAGATATTTAAAACAGGCAGAAGATTGCGGATATATAAAAAGGAATGATAAAGGAATACATCTTAAAGACAGGAAGATGTTCATCATTACCTCTGAATCAACATTTGCATTTGTAAAGAATGTCTATCCCAGTATCCTTACTGATGAAGATATAACAAAGAGAAAGATTCACAATTATACCAAATAGTGTTTCAAAAACAGGCAGTTGGGATTGTTTATACTGTCCATTAATACATTAAGAGATAGTACGAATAATCCCAAGTCTCCTTATTATGACTTGAGAAGCATCTAAATTTGGATTTCTAAGGCTGGATGCAACATTTAAGGTGAAGAATGGACTTTATAACCCCAATCCCAAAAATGTTGCACGCGATACCATACCACTATTTTACACCCCCTCTCACCAAGCAGAATAAAAACGGAATTGGTCAGACACCTACCCACCCCCTCAAGCATTATAAATTTTACTATTCACCTCACATCATTCATGGACTTCTTAAAGAGATGCACAATACAGACATAATGGTAATATAGTCTAATTGTAATATCACTTAAAAGTAATTCAGCGAATTGTAGTAAAGTCCAAATCGTAACGGAGCAATCCAAAACGATATGGGCTTTGACAATTCCAGAGTTAATTCAATCAATAATCATTTAAACAGTTTATCATTATGAGAAATTTAGTTATCATGCCAGCTATGGCACAGAACCGTGAGAGAATGAATTTGGGTGAATATGCAGAAGAAGCTACAATTATTGTGGACGAACCTGTAAGACCTGCCAAACATTTCATTGAAGCCAATACACAGGAAGCAACCTTGCATCATCTGAAACATGAGTGCATTACCCCTGTGTTCTCCAAAGACAATGAACTTACCATTAACCATGCCGCATTTGTGGAAACCATACAGGATGCAGCTCAATCATTCTTTAGTGGTGAGAGAGTGGAACAGGCAGATATAAGAGTAAGCCACATTATCAAAGGCAGAATCCCTGAAGCTATCCACAAGCCAGCCAACCAACTGTTGGAATCTGACAAGACTATCTACTATGAAAGGGCGGCTTTCAGCATTGACATTCCAACCATTTATGAAACTGTTGGAGGAAACAAGCTGAATCTTTCCATCGTAGGCGTAAGGGCATACAATCAGATGAATCTTTATTCAAAGAAAGTTCCAGAATTGTTTAGACTTGCAATAGGCTTTAAAAACCAAGTCTGTTGTAACATGTGCATCTTTACCAATGGTTACAAGGATGATTTGAGAGTAAGCAACACAACAGAACTCTATCGTGCAGCGTTGGAACTGTTTGGGAACTACAACCCTGCCAAGCATCTTTATCTAATGCAGCAATTAGGCGACACTTCCATGAGTAAACACCAGTTCGCACAGATATTGGGCAAGATGCGACTTTACCAATGCCTGCCAACAGGCTACCAAAAGGCATTGCCAAGAATGTTGCTTACTGACACGCAGATTAATTCTGTGGCAAAGGCATACATCAATGACAATAACTTTGGCGGCTTTGGGAGCGAGCTTAATATGTGGAAGTTCTATAACCTGCTTACAGGAGCTAATAAGTCAAGCTATATTGATTCATTCTTAGACCGTTCATTAAATGCTACTGAAATGGCTTTGGGAATCAATGCGGCTTTACATGGGGACGAGCGTTACAAATGGTTCATTGATTAGAATGATAAAAAACATTGCTATTATATTAATAGAGCTAATATAAATTATACTACCTTTGCATTATGAGAATAGAAGAAATTAAAACTAAAATAGGTAGTCCATATTATGAAAATGAGTTCGGATTACTTTATAATATGGATTGTAGAAAAGGATTAAAGCTATTAAACGATACCTGCTTTAATTCAACAATAACCAGTCCTCCCTATAACATAGGGAAAGAATATGAAACTGTAATGCCTATCGGTGACTATATAGACTGGCTTACCGATATTATTAAATTAATTCATAAATTAACTGTACCTACAGGAAGTTTTCTGTTAAATGTCGGTTATTTAAATTTCCCCAATAAAGGAAAGGCTGTCCCTATACCCTATTTATTATGGGATAAAATACCTTTCTTTTTACAACAAGAAATCGTTTGGAATTATGGGGCAGGAGTTTCAGCTAAACGTTTTTTATCTCCAAGAAATGAGAAAATATTATGGTACATCAAAAATGAAAAAAATTATACTTTTAATTTAGACGAAATTAGAGACCCAGATGTAAAATATCCTAATCAAAAGAAGAATGGAAAATTAAGATGTAATTCTATTGGGAAAAATCCATCTGATGTTTGGCAAATAGCTAAAGTTACTTCAGGAACAAACAGAGCTTCCGAAGAAAGAACTGCTCATCCAGCCCAGTTCCCAGAGGATTTAATTAAAAGATTAATTTTAGGTTTTACTAATAAGAATGATATAATATTAGACCCATTTATGGGGTCTGGCACTGTTGGAGCTGTTGCTATAGAATTAGGACGAAAATTTATCGGTTTTGAGATAAATTCTGACTATTGTGAAATAGCCCAAAAAAGGATACAAACAAAATATGATGAAAAAAAAATGCGATTATTTTAATCGCATTTTTTATATATAGTAATTAATTTATTCTTATCTGCATTAGTTGATAATCTTGCTTGTTGTCCAGTAGCTGCTTTTTGGGCAATCCAATCACTGTGCTCCAAATATCCAAATCTTATCTGTAATATTTGGGGCGTGGGATTAGACTCTGAGAACTTCTCAAAGTTAATTCCAATATAATATCCATTTTTATCTTTCTCTTCAGAAGAAGATGACGGTTGTGCGTAACTCCGATTAGCAAAAATTTGCGTAGGATGTGAAGATGCTTTAATTTCAATTCCCATTTGAGGATTAATAATATTATGTACATCCTTTTCTTTTTTTGCTTCCCCAACTTTATACTCTTTAGGATATTCAAGAGATAAATAGTGTGCAACTAATTCATGAAGAAAAAAGCTCATTATTTGTGGAGAAGGGAAAATGTCTTTTCCTATTTTGAAAGACCCCATTTGAGAATTAAAAATATCATCCCATGCCTTAAGAACGATAGGTACGATTTTTTCTTTAAGAGGATGTGCCTTAATTAATTCCTCCGTTTTACTCTTCCAATCTTCTACATTTAATCCGTTATAAGGTGAACTCATAGTTGTTTTTTTTTCAAAGGAACAAAAAATATATGATATACCAATAAAAATATTCACTTTTATTCGTTTCATTATAAAACAGAACATTATGTCACTCAAATATTCAACGACAACAGCGGACTATCTTGTTTGGTCTGACGCTATGAACCTCATAAGGAAGTTGGCGAAAGACGAGAATTATAAAATCTCTCTTCTTATAGCTTTGGGATGCTTCACAGGATTAAGAATATCTGATATTCTATCTCTAAGGTGGAAGCAGATATTAGGTACTGACGAGTTTACAGTAATTGAGCAAAAGACAGGCAAGGTAAGAACTATCAGACTAAACCCACAATTACAACATCATATTAAAGAGTGCTACGAGCATATAAATCCTATTGGAATCAATGCGCCAATTCTTATAAGTCAGAAAGGCACTATCTTCACAGTCCAACGAATTAACATCATTCTTAAAGAGGTGAAGAAGAAGTACAGGTTAAAGATTAAGAACTTTAGCTGCCATTCTCTTAGAAAGACTTTTGGCAGGCAGGTCTATAATATGAACAGTGATAACGCAGAGTTGGCATTAGTAAAGCTGATGGAACTGTTCAACCATAGTTCTGTTGCCATTACTAAGAGATACTTGGGATTAAGGCAGGAAGAAATCTTACAGACTTATGACTGCTTGAGCTTCTGATGATTGGGACAGGATTATTAAGATACATCTTTATAGTGGTCTGAATGGTTCTGTCCCAAACCAATAGAATATTGAGCTTAGATATATCTAAAGTCTGATTCTTTAGGTTTGGCATTTCAGCCTTATAGAAGTAAGTCAATTCCATAAGTTTACAGAGTTTAGAACTATCTCAACTCTTATTAGTCATGTTGGAGGTAGCACTTCTTGAATATCCAACAATATACTGACTTAAAGACGGTAATTCAAGGTGGGTAAGAATATTCAGAATTTAGTCCTTATATGGTGAGAAGTGAATTTGACACCCACATGGATTTAGAGAGTTTAGATGCAATTCTTATTAAATATCCCATGCAGACCATGTTTGAGGGCATAGAATTTACTATTAATCCACACTTCATACCTAATGATTTAAAACCTTTCATTATCTTTGCATCAATTCCAATGAACTAATGAGATAGAGAGTTGGAAGGACATATTTAACGAAAGGTGTTATTGAAATTATCTTCCATTCTCAAATCTCGCAAATTTGACAACGGTACGAAGATGATAGCAGTAGCGCCACATCATGGATATATACCTACCCAATCTTTGGGCTTAGATATTGTCTTATGGTGTGGGCTATTGTTTTATCCGTACCAAAGGCAATGCGAGAGCCAGAGAATGAGATAAGACAGTATGTTCCCACACCTTATTTTTTATTGCTTAACCATTGGGAACTTGGTTAGCATAATTTATAGAAAGATGGAATCAGAAATTCTTCTTACTATTTTAGGTGGTTCTTTTTTATTTGGTATCTGTTATTGGGCAAGACAGAAACGTAAACAAATAACACGCAGATGTCCTCGATGTGGAGCAATATGCCATGCAAATGGTGCAAGTACTGGACTACGCAATGCTTATGGTGCTGTACATAGTTTTAAATGCCATAACTGTGGGAATAAATTTATGCTCTAATCCATTTATAAAATCAGACAAAGAGAAATGCGCACTATTTTAAAAGCAACGGTGTTTATCATTCTACATCCTAAAACATTATCTCGCCAAACATATTGTAAGCATTTATTTCTTGCCATAATACTTGCTTTACTGTGTAGCCCTACATTTGCCCAGCTTGGAACAAAGTTTGAAAAAGTCAATGATGTACCCCATATTGATAGACCTCAAATTTCAGAACGTCAAGCAGCTATAAATAATGATGTTACTATGTCTTTTAAATTACAAGGTTTTACGTTGCCTTTATCTGCCAATAAATATCAGTTTGAACATAATTGGAATAATAACCCAATAGACTTTATTAAAGCAGGTGGAATTATTATAGATAAACATGGTGAAACATATTCAGTAAACAGCAATGGAGATTTAATTAATCATCAAGGAGATAGAGTAGATTTCTCTGGCATAATCATAGATGATTACTACTCTATAAGGAAGTTTTTTTATTGGATAGAGTTATCGCCTTCATACGTTATTTGGTTGTCAATCATAATCATTTGCTTATATAGCATAATACTATTGATATTAAAGAGAGTGAATACTAAATACAGAACTAACTCAACCATATTAGAAAACAAAAAAGATGAAAACATTTAGATTGTTAGCAACATTATTAATAGTTACATTATGCGCAGGATTCAGTTCTTGTACAAAGTCTGTAAACCAACAAATGGATTTAGCGGAAGCTCAATTCATCAAAGAACTGTCTTATATGACTGAAAAGGAAGCATTATCTAATGAAATAGATTATTATAAAGCTCCAGAAATCACATATAAAGAACATACAAGGTCTTTAACTGGAAAAGACTTAATCCATGAATGCAATCAAATAATGGAAGAAGATAATAACAAAGATTACATTCAATTCGGACCTACTTCATTTAAAATCACAAGAAAGGTTGCAGATATAAAAGCGTATGCATTAGAACACCCTAATGAAATCATAGCCAATGAATTTAAGTTTAGTGGAATATTCACCCATTTTGGAGCTAATAAATATGATGAGAAGAAAGCTCTTGTAATTGTAGTTCCAGAGTTAGAAAGATACATCGTTACACCAATATATTAAAAATGAAAAACTACTACCAAGTCTTAGGATTAAATGAAGATGCTACCCAAGATGAAATTAAAAGTGCATATAAAAAGTACGTTGTAAAGTTTCATCCAGATAAACATAATGGGGATAGCTTCTTTAAAGAAAGATTCCAAGAGATACAGGAGGCTTATGAACATCTTATAAAAGGTGATGATTGCTTTTACAATGATGCACCGCAAATTATAGGTTTCAATCTTTCATCAGACGAAGTTATTATAAAAAGTAAGGTCACAGTCTCATGGGAAACACGCTTTGCTTCTCACATTTACATATCCGTTAAAACAACCAACGGTATTGAAACTTTCGACAACCTCCCTTCAAAAGGTGAAATGATAATTACTCCATACAGTCAAGACATGAATGTTGGATTAACCATTACTGCAAAAAACAATATTTCAGAAGCGGTTTCAAACAAACTACTTCATTTGAAATATCCGCCAAATCAATACAATGACTCCACAGGATATAAACTTATAATGTGGGTAATTGTGATTATTGGAATTATAGGAATAATGAGCATTATCTTTAATCATTAAATAAAAACGTCATGGAATTAAGAAGAAGAAAATATTCAGAAGTAAGTAAACAGTTCATCCTCTCTGTCACAGATGACAAATTAGGTGCTTTAAAATTATATATAAAGAAAGCACCTGTTTGGGCTGTTGTTATTATTGCATTGATGATAGGGAAGAAATATTGGGACTATGGTTATATTTCTTTTGAATTGATACAAAATGAATTGATAGGTCTTGCTGGATTTGGAATAATCATGCTTATCGTTTTCGCTATAGATATGGTTATACCCCACCACGCATATATTGGAATACACCCAGAAGGCATTTGGTTAAGAAATGAACAAGTTGGAGATATTGGATTTATAGAATGGGGATGGATTAAAGATATTAAAATATCTTCCGAATATCAAATAGCTTACATTGTAGTCTACGATATGGATAGCATTAAAAAATCTATCACAAAAGCAATAGGTTTTGAAACTTTTGTCGTAGCAACTAACGGTGACGAGAAAGCAATAAAAGTTCCATTCGCTTATTTTACACAAGACATATTAGATTGCATCGTAGATAATCAATTTGCTAATTTTGAAGTAATAGAATAAATATGATAAAGTTTCTCTTACCTTTAACATTGCTTGTAATTATATCTTCCTGCCAATCCAAACAGCAGGAAGGCAAACAAGTTTCCAACATAGATAGCACTTTACAAGTCAAAGCTACCTCTATTTTGGAGAACAAACTAACAGAACTCAATGCCTTATCTGGGCAAGCTATCATTATGGAAGTCCAGACAGGGCATATAAAGGCTATGGTTGGACTTGAAAGGAAAGACAGTACAGACTACCAACCTTGCGAGAACTTCTCCCAAGCATACAAATCAGCACTGATGCACCCTATATCCATATTGGCAGCATTGGAAACAGGTAAAGTCAAATTAGCTGATACGGTAGATGTAGGTGACGGTGTTTATATTTGCAAGGGAAATACCATCAAAGACCATAATTGGCATAGGGGTGGATATGGCAAGATTACCATCAAGCAGGGATTGGCAAGCAGTTCTGACATTGCTGTTTATAAAGCAATGGAAACGGCTTTTAATGGTTACACCCAAGCATATTATGACCAATTAAAAAACATGGGCATTAGCAACCTTGACACTCCTCTACAAATACTTACTACCTACAATTCCATAGCGAACAATAAGAACAGCCAAGCCAATATTGACAGTCTGAAACAGGCATTGGAATATGTGGTAACTGATGGATTGGGACAACCTGCCAAGTCTGATAAGGTACAGATTGCAGGTGAAACAGGAACAGTACAACTTGAAGATGGAAGCTATATTGTAGAATTCTGTGGCTACTTCCCTGCTGATGCTCCCAAATATTCTATTATTGTTTCCATCCACAAAGAGGGGCTACCAGCAAGTGGTGGATTGATGGCAGGTGATGTGTTTAGACAGATAGTTGATTACATGAACGAATAACAATCTAAAGGAAGCAGCATTTGAGGGAACTCTTATGCTGTTTCTCTTTTATATAGCTACTACAATTTTAAGAGATACTACCATATATACCCCCATTCGCAAATTTGTTGCAGCTAAAACACTGTAATCAAAAGAGGAATGATTATCTTTGCATTAAACTCATACTCTTAAAATTCATGGAATATATTAATGAATTTCACAAAGAATGGATAGAGCGCACGCGCAGGTCTATAGAGGAATGGGAAAAGCATCCTCGAACACGAGAAGAGATGCTTGAACAACAAAAACGTTTAAACCAACAAAGAGCCATAAGGGAGGGTAAATTAAAGAACTAAGTGTTCGATATTACTCCCCCAACAATATATTTTTAATGGCATAGATAAAGATATATACTTCATTGACACGCAGATTAGATTACGGTCTTAACTCCATTAGGAGTACTCTCATCTAAAGGGTAACGCATAGGCATTTGCCCATGATGCAGCCCTTTTTGATAATTCGTTCTTTTATTTACTAACAAGGAGTTTACCCATTGCTATTATAGCATTGATTAATAACAGCTTGCAAAGACTTACAGGGATGCTGTGTCGCTGCTTCTTACGGTATGACTGACACCATGGGTCGTATGCACTCAGACGCTCAGTTCGCTGGTTCTTCATCAGTTCCTGCCCACGTAGAAATGATGGGATTCCTGGGTATCGGTAACAACCCGATGGTAGGATGTACAGTGGCTTGTGCGGTTGACGTGGCTCAGGCTTTGAGCAAGTAAGTAGCAAGTAAATAATTACATAGAAAAAGAGGATAGCCTTCATTGGCTATCCTCTTTTTCTATCTACCCACAATCGCCACCTTTATCACCCCCTCCAGCCTATTCTCAAAAATACGGTAGGCTTCGTCAATTTCCTCCAACGAGAAACGATGTGTGATAAGCGGTGTGGTATCTATCTGTCCCGCCGCTATCAGGCGCAGTATCTCGGCACAATCGCACCCATCCACACCACCGGTCTTGAAGACAAGATTCTTGCCATACATCTCCGGCAAGGGCAATAACTGAGGCTGGTCATAAAGCGCCACAATGGTGACAATGGCATTGGGACGGGCACACTCCCATGCCAAGCGGAAAGTATCTTCCGTGCCGGCAACTTCAAGTACGACATCTGCCCCACCATGGTCGCTATGCTTCCTCACAAAGTCTTTGCAGTTTTCCGGCCCAATGACCAGCACCTCCGGATAATGCTCGCGGACAAAACGGATTCTTTCGGCCGACTGCTCGCAGACAATAATGCGACGGGGCTTCTTCAGCATGGAACAAAGCAGGGTACAAATACCCGTCGGCCCGGCACCGATGATGAGTACAGTGTCTTCCTCGGTTATTTCGGAGATACGGGCAGCCCAGAAGCCGGTGACCAACACATCGCCTACCAAGAGCGCCTGCTCGTCGCTTACCGTATCGGGAATACGGTTCAGTCCCTGGTCGGCATAAGGCACACGTACATATTCCGCCTGGCCGCCATCGATACGGCACCCCAAAGCCCAACCGCCATTAGTGTCGGTACAGTTGTTCACATATCCGTGACGACAAAAGAAACATTTACCACAAAAAGTCTCCACATTCACAGTCACACGGTCGCCGGGCTTTACCGACTCAACTTCGGCACCCACCTGCTCTACGATGCCCACCATTTCGTGTCCTACCGTAATTCCGGGTACGGCGCGCGGTACACTTCCATGCTTTATATGCAAGTCACTGGTGCATATGCTACCCAGTGTCACCCGCACAATAGCATCACGTGCATCTTCCAATACCGGTATCGGTTTCTCAAGCAATCCGAACTTTCCGTGTTCAATATAAGTATATGCCAACATAATATATGCTTTTTTGAGTTATCACTTCTAAACGCGAAGTTGCCAGAAAGCAACAGCCGCTGCGGCCGCCACGTTCAGCGAATCTACACCGTGCGCCATGGGGATACGAACCACATAGTCGGCTCCCGCAATCGCTTCGTGCGAAAGACCATCTCCCTCAGTACCCATCACAATAGCCAACCGGGGCTCGGTCTTCAAAACGGGATTGTCTATGGAAATGGAATTGTCCGTAAGCGCCATGGCCGCCGTACGGAAACCCAACTCACCGAGCGTATCCAGAGGACCGTCCATCCACGTCCACGGCACAAGAAAAACCGTTCCCATTGAAACCCGGACCGCACGACGGTTCAGAGGATCGCAGGAATTACGCGTCAACAGCACAGCATCCATGCCAAGAGCTGCCGCCGAACGGAAGATGGCCCCAATATTGGTGGTATCCACCACCCCGTCAATAACCACAATACGCCGGGCTCCCCGGCAGACGTCCTCCATACTCTTCGGAACCGGACGGCGCATGGCACAAAGAACACCACGCGTCAAAACGTAGCCGGTCAGCTCGGCAAGCAATTCCCTACCGCTTGTGTAGACGGGTATATCGCCACAACGCTCAATGATTTCAGCAGCATCCCCATAAATGTGCTTGTGCTCACACAAAAGGGCCAAAGGCTCGTAGCCGGCATCCAGAGCCACCTTGATAACCTTAGGACTCTCAGCTATAAACAGCCCTTTGTCCGGCTCAAGGCGGTTGCGCAACTGGGCTTCGGTAAGGGTACTGAAGATCTCCACACCGGGATGGGTCAAAGATGATATTTCGATAACAGGCATCGGATGATTTACTATTTGACGATTACTATTTACAATTCATGGCAGAAAGCCCTATAACCCCTTTATTGTCTTCATCAGTTGTTCTCCCAGTCCGATGGTGTATCCTTGCGATACAAAGACCACCCGATTGAAAGTATCGGCTATGATGAATATCGGCAGGCTCTCTTTATGCTTCAACTTCATGCTTTCTGCAATCTGCGCAGCGATACCGTCCGTATCTATACCATAAATAATGGTAGAGGGCAAATCGGGGAATGACTCGCGGGCGAACTTGCCGGCTTTGGCCTCATTAGGGAACAGCAACACCATCTTACGCCCCCACTTCTCCAAATCAGCCTTGAATGAAGCGATGTCGCGCAACGCATGATTGGTTGGCTCTTGATTGACACCCAGAATGCCTACGACAAAGTAACCGCGCCCACAAGCCTGCAGCAGACTCTGCCGGGCTGCGGAGCCGGCGTCCGGCAGCGGAGTGAAGAGAGACTCCGAATTAAAGTTCCCGATAACCTGCACCTCATCCTCGCTCTCGCGCATCACCAATTCAATTTCCGTTGTCTTCTCCGGCAGAATATTGAAAAAGGTGGTTTTAGAAAGTACCGCACCGCTGGCAAGGCGTGTACCGGTCACCAAAACATAATCTCCGGCCTCCAGAGCTGTTCCTTCCTTCAGAAGATTGCTCCATGTAGTACCGCCGCCCATATCTGCATCGCCTTCGTCATAGGAAAGCAATTGCAAACTGCCCTGCGGGGTCTGTTTGGAAAGAGTGAAATGAGAATAGTATTTCGGGTTATCCAACGAACGGATAGGCTTATAGGAAGCCACCAACTTTCCCTTCGAAGCAATTCCTTCTGCCATAAAGACCGGCTCTTCCGGATGATGGTTCAAGTCCACATCCATCGCACCATCATCCCCTATCAACTGTACTTTGCCGGTCACTCCGTTGATACGGGCAGGGATTGCCATGCTGCGTGCCATGGAGACGAAGAAAATGTCACGACTATGGGCATCAGCCACACGGGCCTTCCAGACCCCTTCCGGAGAAATGGGAGCCCCTCCCAAATTACAGTCATTGTCTACCCGGATATTTTGGGCCACCCATGCCACCAGTTTCATCGGCTCTGCCTTGTATGCCTCAGCATCTTCCTTTGAGACGGCTTTCTTGAAAAATCCTTTATAGGGGGTCAGCATCTCGTTGCTTACGCGTGGATTGCGCACATATCTGCGGAAATGGTCGGCATTCTTGCACATACGGGATTGCATGTGGTCCATCAGAACTTCCAGTGTAACGTCGCGGAGGTCTTTTGCCGAAATCCGTTGGAGCAGGTCCAGACCTCCTCTTTTGGACTTTTCAGAGCGCAACCGTGCCATGAAGTCGGCAATGACCCGATGGTTTCCTCTGGAAGCGACCAGTATCCGTGAAACGGCATCTTCGTCGAGCTTGTACCGCCGGGCAAAATAACGCGCCGTCTCATCCGTCATGAACATAGACACATAAGCGTTGCGGATGGAATCTTCATGGACCATGCGGCGGTCATTCGCCGCACGCTGTTCGGGCGTAACCGCCGGCAACTCCGCATTTTCGGGGGGAGGCACAAGTTCAAAATCTACCGCATGGCCGTCGCCGGCAGTCTTATCCATCTTCACAACCAGTTCATGGTCCTTACCGAAAGACAGTTTGGCATAGCCGAATTTTCCGTCTTTGGAAGCCCATACCAGCATGTCACCCTTACCGGCCGTCAAAAAAGCCTTTCCCTCTGCATCGGTCTGCTTCCGGGCTACAGTATAGAACTCCGCATAATTATAGAGCTTGAACTCCACACAAGCATCAGACACCGGATTTCCATGTCCGTCCATGACCGTAACTGTGGCCTTAGCCGTCGGTGCATAGTTACCGATTACATTGATTTCCGTATAAGTAGGAGTGACAGACATCACTTCCTCCGCTCCTTCATAACGTCCGAAGACCTTGGTATGCATCAGCATACCGCGACTGGCCGGAGCATTGAACCAACCAAGGTTGAGTACCGGTTCGGGTTCGCAGGCTCCAAGAAAATACCATTTCCCGTCTGCCCATGCTTCTACCCACGCATGATTGTCGTCGGTATGCGCCCACCGGGGTGTGTAGACCTGACGGGCAGGGATACCCACCGAACGCAAGGCGGCAACCAGCAAGGTAGATTCCTCGCCACAACGCCCGTATGCCGTGCGTACCGTTGCCAAAGGCGAACTGGTACGGGCATCGGAGGGAGTATAGATAGCCTTCTCGTGGCACCAGTGGTTCACCTCCAGAATGGCATCATAGAGGGACAGAGACTTGACACGATTCTTCAGTTCTTCGTAAAACACTACCCGTGCACTGTCCAGATGCTCATTGTTGACCCGCACCGGAAGCACAAAATGACGAAACAAATCCTCAGGAATAACTTTTCCCCAAGGCATCTCATCGGCAGCCTTTTGGGAGGCGCGCACGTTCATCAGATGAAATTCTCCGGAATAATCGGCAATGTCTGCCAAAGGCATATAGGCATAAAGGAACTCCAAAGCTTCGCGTTCGTACGACGTCAAGTCCGTATCGAATATGGCAAACAAATCGCCCTGCGGCAACCTTTCTTTTTTTTGATTGAAGTCTTGCTCCACACGTTGGCGGTAAGAAGTGTCTGTAATGAAAGAACGTTTGCCGCAAGAGGCAAGCAAACATACCAGTCCGAGAAATCCCAGAAGTCGTGCAACTCGTTTCATAACGCAATTATTAAGGTTGAACCACAAAAATAGTGTAAATCGTCCGCAAAAGAAAATTAATTCCCGTTTTACTTACATAATCACTCTACTTCAGATGTATCACCAAAGTCGTGTCTCCGGAAAAAGTGAAGCTGCATTTGTCATAAGACGGCGGACCCATAACGCCTTGAGCATCATTACTGAACCCGTACTTCTCTGTAGGAATGCCGAAAACGGCAGTATCCAGTTTCCCGTTTCCGTTCTCGTCTTGAAACAACGAAATGGCATACGTACCCGTAGGTAACCCCTGGCAAGGAATGGAGAGCGACGTATCTTTCACATCTATCCGGAAGGCGGTCAAGGGTTTCTTCATGAATGTTTCTTCCGAATTGTAGATGGCGACATAGAGATGCCCCTCCACCTTTTCAATGTCACACACTTCAATAGTCAGGTTCTGGGCAAAGAGCAGCTGGGCGGCACTTTGCATTACAAATACTAAAAAAATAATCATTGCTTTCATCTTTGTTTATTTAAAAAGGGTTATTGTCTAAAAATTGGATACATCGTAGGCGGCCTTCTTGCCTAAAGTCACATATACTCCTACATAGAAAAAATGGTCGCTGGAAGCCAGGACAGCCTTGTTATCCACCTTACCGAACTCATTCTTCCGGCAAAGGATATTGCTGGCGGAAGCATGGATGATTACCTTCTTGCTTGCCAGGAAGGTCACACCCAAATCCAGACTGTTATAAGGCTTCACTTCATCGTTCATCAGACCCGGCAGCATGGGGTTATGATAAGGACGTCCGCTACTGAAACGGTCGGTCACGCTGACAATGGAACGCAGGCGAGGCAAGGAATACTTCACCACCCAGGCTGCATTATGCCGTGTAGCATACTGAGGAGTAGTCAGTTCCAGATACTCCCGATATTTACGTTTGGCTATATTATAGGTATAGGATAACTGGTATTCCAGATTCTTGAAGGACGCTCTATCACGGAAGAACAAGTCTATGCCTTTGCTGTGTCCATAACCGTTGGAGGTCAAGAATACAGCTTTCGTATCGGCATCCGTTTCCTCCAATGCCAGACGGTCATAATCCTTATAATAAAGTTCAGCTTTACAGAAACGCCCTTCATAGTCGTACTGAACGCCCAAATTGTACTGCATACATACTTCCGACATCAACTGCGGCCGACGCACCAGACAGTTGTTCTCGGGCAACTGTGTGTATCGCCCTACAATCCCCGACAGCATCATGTTTCCCCAATAATAGTTCGCCGCCAGCCGGGGAGAGAAATTCATCTTACGGTTCGGAGAAGTGTATTCCGTGCGAAAAGAAAACTCCATCTTCAATTGTTCCATCGGATAATAAGCCATCGAAAAGAAACCCGCACCAATGGTAGGCGACATGCGATTGCTGTCATCCGTCCCGCACAACAGATAATGATTCCCGTAATTGCGGATATAGCTCTCTATCCCCATATCCAGGCGGAATACCGATGACAGCCGTTTGGAAACTTTAGCCTTCAGATGCGTCTCTTGCTGATGTTCCAGCCAGTTATCACCCGAAACAACTGCTCCTCCCATTCTCCGGTTATAGTAAGAATAGGCCGCCCCTGCAAACCAACTCCACTCTCTGGAAGTATGCCTGCGAAAGGTTGCATTTACATAGATATTGTCTTCACCCAGCCCGAACAATCTGCGGTTATCCCCTTCGTAAGTGGAAAAGTCCGTCCGGTCGTATTGTGCGTAAACCTTCCATACCACTCTTTCATCAAGAGTATAACGGAACTGGACAGCTCCGGAAAACATCCGGTAAGGCTTCTCGAAATCCCTCCTGCCCGAATAAACCTTGTCATACAAACCCAGGTTCTGATAATTCAAGTCAACAGACAAGGATCCTCTGTCAAAAGTCTTTGTGCCCCCTCCACCAACACCGACAACGGAAGCGTTCACTCCGACTTTATCGACCTTGCTGTAATCTTTTGTTTCCAATGGCAAGACTGCCGAAAGCGCTTCTCCATATTCTTGTGGAGCGCCTCCCGAAGCAAGGTTTACCCCACTGAACATAAATGTAGAGTAACGGCTGCGAGCAGGGGTATTTATTCCGTTCGAAGTATAGGGATTCAGTACATGCATTCCATCAATAAAAGTCTGCGTCTCGTAACTGCCTCCACCACGTACCAGCAATTCACCGGTTTCACCCTGCACTTGCGTACCGGGCAAAGTCTGCAATGCCTTGTATAAATCACCGTTCGCACCGCCCACCGTAACCAGTTCCACCGGATGCATATCGCTCCAACGGCTGTTGGCAGCAGGAGTTCTGGCTCCTTTTACCACTACTTCTTCCAAAGCGACACTGTCTATATTAAAATTCAGACGTACTGTATCGGTCACTGATTTCTGCGCTACGGAAGGCTGTGTATAAAGTAATACGCCCAATATCCCAAAGACTGTTTCCCGTTTCATATCTTTACATTCGTTGTGTTTCCTGCCGCAAACATAAAGGAAGGGTATAAGACAAAAAAATATCCGGGACAGACAGCCCGGATATGTGACAACCAACAAACTCTTTGTGACGAACAACGTATTTCTGTGACGAGTGACTAACTCTTTGTTCGGTTTTCAATCAATGCTTTCACCTCTTTGGCGTATGCGCGTGAAACCGGAACATCTTCTTCGCAACCCTCCAGATTCAGCTTATATCCCTGAGAGTTTCCATCTACTTTCACCACCATCCGGATGTTTACAAGAAAGGCCCTATGGCAACGGATAATAAAAGGGCAAGCAGAGACAGCTTCCTCTGCCTGCTTCATGGTGGCACGCAACAATCTCCATGTAATTTTCTTTTCTTTATCCGAATCTGAACGGTAACCTACTTTTACGTAATTCCCCTTTGCCTCTGCATAAAGGAAATCTCCGGCCTTTACTTCCAGCATTTCTTTGGTGCCACCGGCAAACACCAACGCTTCTTCCGAGGAAAACACCTTGTCTTCCAAGCTCGCTATCCCAACTTCCGGGGATATTCTCCTTGAAAGGTGACCGTTCATCTCCATAGCTTCTTTCAGATTGCGGGTCAGTTGCAAATTGCGGTTCCACATCAGAAAAAATATGGTAGGAAAAGGTGCCAGCACCATTACCCAAGACAAAGCCAGAAAGAACAACCGCTTGTCCAACCACATTCCCATCAACCATGATTGATAGGCCCAAATCCCCACTGCTATCAGCAACAACATCAGCAGCAAATTCAACACATGCTTACCCAATGTCCAGTTCTGCTCCTTGTAATAAGCAGGAAATAATGCCGGAAGCAAATAGGTGAAAACTCCCGAAGCACCTGCCGCAATCAATGCAGAACCGGCAACCACCCCAAACACACTTCCCTTTATCCGGGAAATACCGAACGGCTGAAGTATATATAATATCAGAAAAATAATGGCCGAAGGTATCACTACTGCTTTCCAGCGTTGATAAAACGTAGGATAAGGACTCCGCCAAAGTTCCACCAATTTCCCCATAAGTATATAGTCTCTCTTGTTTACATGGTAATATATGCAAAGATAATACATTTACTCAACACATGCTCATACAGATACTATATTATCAATCTGTTTTATCACACGACAAGGATTTCCCACTGCCACACAATTCGCAGGAATAGAACGGGTAACCACACTCCCCGCCCCGATAACGCTGTTCCTCCCGATGGTGACACCAGGCAAAATGACAACCCCTCCACCAATCCATACTCCATCCTCTATTCGTACAGGTAAGGCATACGTACGGCAGATTTCTTGTCCTTCCGGACAGTCCTGCACCATACGTTCATCTACTTTGGTAGAATGGGTTGCCGTATATATCTGTACATTAGAGGCTATTAAGACGTTGCTACCTATGTCAATACGATTGTTGTCCACAAAGGTACAATTCATGTTGACAATTACCTTGTCGCCCATAAAAATATGCTTGCCACATTCACAATGGAAGTCAATATCCACATGCACATTCTTGCCTACATGTCCCAACATCTCACACAACAACTCCCTCCTGCGCTTGCTATCGGCATAATCTGTGGCATTGAATTGTGCCAGGAGACGTTTTGTACGCAAAATCATCTCCACTATTTTCGGATCCCTGCTTCCTATAAAAGGTTCGCCAGCCATGCACTTTTCATATTCTGTTTTCATACGTATTCTGTTTTTGCGGACAAAAATACAAAACTCTAATGTATAGGAATTTATCCTATGTTAAAAAATACCCCTTTGCCCTAATACGACTCAATGATTGTTGTGTAATGCCAAGGAAAGAAGCGATATGTCCCAAAGTCACTCTATGAAAAAGGGCCGGACACTCACTCATTAATTTTTCATAACGCTCATACGCAGACAAGTTGAGGCGAGATATATGAATATCTTGTAAGCGAAGAAAATTTTCCTGTTGTAACACCCTCATCCAATTTGCAATATCTATATCTGACTTATACAACTCATTAAGCGTTTCAATGGAAATAGAATAGACCAGTGTTTCTTCCAATGTTTCCACGTATTCAAAGCCTGCTTTGTTCCTATATAAATCCCACGAGCCACAAGCTACATCACCTTCCATAGAGAACCATGTCGTTATTTCTTTTCCATCGTGCAAGGTGTACGAGCGTGTCATTCCCTTCTCTATGAAGTGGACTTGCCTATCAAATTGTCCTGCACGGATAATAAGTGTTTTGGCAGGAAACACTTGCTTTTCAAAACCATGTGTCAATGCTGCCAATGCTTCATCTGAAACCGGATAATAAACTCTTATTGTTCTGACAATATTCTCCATACTAAAATATCCCTTTTTACAAAGGTATAAAACAAGGAAGAGTTTGCGAAACTTGCGTAACATATTTGTCATATATAGATTGCAAAATCTAGTATTTCTAAAGAAAATAAAGGATGAATGGCTATTTTTTATGTTATAAAACACATTTCTCGCAAACATTTCGTATCTTTGCAACGTTATAAGATAAAAGAAAAGATGTAAAAACCCGCTTTCCGAAACGCGGAGAGCACAAAAAGATGAGAATTATGAAAAAGAATGCAAATGAAATTTTTATGTTACAGTACCAAATCAAACGCTATCAGGCAATGGGTAATGGAACAATGTGTCAAACACTGAACGGTAAACTACAAAAGCTGCTTGCAAAGCAGTCACTCGTAACCATGTAAAAAAACACCTTTAAATACAATGAATAAAGGGCAGGGAACTTTTCAGTTCTCTGCCCTTTTTCTTTTTTATCCATCTATACTAATGGTTAGCACCAACAACAAACTCACTTTGCATCCTTATCTCCCTACCGTCAACCGAAATTCCTTGTAGGGTAATTATATATATTCCGTTCATATCCGAAGTATAAAAGTTGAGTGTACTCATAGCGGGAGTTATCTCCGGATTCCAATAAAGTGTATGTCGAAAATCCGGTAAGCGGGAACCGGCTTGTTTCTCTGAATTGTATGATGGAGCAACAAATGCGATTCTCTTTTGTGGAAACTCATAAGAAAACATCTGTGAATTCTTATCCAAACGTATATCAGGCAATGTTCCCCGATGGGTTATAAACGAAACAATTCCATCATACAACTCCCCGCCAAAAGTATATTTGCCAGTATAACGATGTATATAGTGTATCAAACGGGCATCATAGTTCAGAATGGTTTCATGGTCATCAAACGGAATCCCGTCTAACAACACCAGTGTTTTCATATTACTGAATCTCCTTATATCCGGTTGCAGTATCCGGATGACATCTTTACCTTCCAGCTGACTGATACGTATTCCCTTGACAAATTCCACAAAAACATCCCTCACAGTCCTGAAACGAACATACTCATCCAGATTATAAGTGGAAGCGGGAACAAAATCATAAAGTTGTTGCAATATACTCTTGCTATACGAAGAATCTACCGGCAAAAGAGAATGTAATTGCGCGCTGAAACCACGCTCTATCAAGTCTTCTTTCCGAAATGACACACAGACTTTAGGAAGTTTTTCCGCCAACACCCCGACAAAAGGAGAAATAAGCTCCAATCGGCAGGGACTTTCCTCCTCCGGTAATGCAGTTAATACAATCTCCTGCATATCCGTTATTCCGGTCGTATAAAAAGCATAAATAGCGTCAGCCTTAGGCTGTCCGCCAAAGACACGAATATCCTTGCCCACACATGCCAGACGTGCATTTACATTGTCAGCAGGCGCTCCCATCAGCCTGCCGGTTACAATATGCCCTTCACACTCTGCAGCAAATGACCGTTCCGGAACACTTGTATAGTTCTTCTGCCCGTCGGCTGATATTGGAAACCCCTTTAGCACATAGTCTTTTCGTACTACGGACAAAGTAAGCTCCTTGACATCAGCAGGCAGATTGGGTAATGTCAAGGCTACTTTACTCCGGTTCCCATAGACCGATTTATCTGTCCATAAGTCCGCTCCGGAAAGCTGATTGCCGGAAGCTTGTGAAACGGTAATGGAATCCGTGAAAAGTTCCACATTATCCTCCTCTGTTGTCTGAACAGTATTAAGCAAGGCTATATACTTCTTTGGGAAACAAGCCATAGGATAGTTCCTCATATAACGCGTATATGCTGTCAGTTGGTAAGCTCCGGTATGCATGACTTGCGGAAGTCTGATACGTCCCCATCCATTCCCGTTCTGCAAGTCGATTTTACCTTGTGCGTATACCAGCTTCGTGTCACTTATCTCTACATAAGCTACTTTGCTTAATACGCTTCCACGAGACAAGGAATCCGTCACACAAACTTTTATCCACAAATCTTCTCCAGCCACATAGCAGTCCTTGTCTGTATAAATACGCATATTCTCAACAATTTGAGCATGTAATCCCAATACAAGAACCCAACCTATAATACAAAATATCACTCTCTTCATATCATTTCAATATTAATTCATTTCATCCGGCCAGAAGGAAGGCTTTTCCAGGCTGGCACCTAAATAGCGTACGTCTGTACAACCTCCGGGAACCCATGCATAACCTACCATCAATGGATAAGCAATAGCATATCCCATCACATATAAATCCATGTACGAATCTGCCCAACCTCTAAATTCTTGGCAATAACCGTCAGGAAACCTATAATATATATCATCGGCAGAAATGAAAATGCGATATTTTGCCACATTCATGCTAACTCCCACATAACCAACTACATTTTTGTCTGAATTGTTGCAAGTAATATTCGTAGGAAGTTCCGAAGGCTGAGGAATAAACAATCCGCCCATTTCTTCATTGATTTTTATTTTCTCCTGATAATATTCGTATTCGCCCCTCGAAATCTTACGCTGCTTCACCAAAGTGCTATAATGATGAAAGACACGGTTATTATCCGCCTTTATAGAATAAAGCCACTTATCCTTCAATTGAGCATCCTTATTTGTTCCTGTATTACCTACTATGATTTTAGCCGACTTATTATGACACCATCCCCGTGCATATGGTGTAGTATCAAAATCAACCACCTCATCAGTGGTAGGGTCATAACGGAACTTGGGATTATATACTGCCCTCACTTCCCAATCTTCCTCGTAACTCCAGAAATAACATCCGCCATCTTCACTCCGCATAGAAAAGCGGATAGAGATGTCACCGTATTTTTCCGGTTGCTCGTAGGTAACGTCATTTATTGTTTCTGTCTCCAATGGATATTGAGGCTCCGAAGTATAAATATCCCCTTCATACACAATTTTCAGACTATAGCTGGCATCTTTATTCAAAGAGCCAATTACAACTTGGTATTTTCCATCTCCCAAAGAAGTGCCATTAAAACAAGAACCATCACTTCCTACTACACTGACTTCTGCATCTATCTTGTTATAATCCTGAGGAATTCCTTCTACATTCAAAGGAAAGGAACAGCTCAAGGAAAAAACAACTGTACTATCTGATATGATGTTACCTTCAACTATAAGCACCCTCGTACTACTCTCCGGCAAGTGCGCATTGAATTTATCCACACAACTGCCAATAGTGAGCCACAACAAGCATATCCATGTTACTATATATTTTGCATTATTCATCGCTTTTTCTTATTAAAACAGATTGATTTCAACTGGCCAGAAGGAAGGCTTTTCCAAGCTGGCACCTAAATAGCGTACGTCTGTACAACCTCCAGAAACCCATGCATAACCTTTGAATCCCGTACGTGGGTCCGGGTCCGGATATGCAATGGTATACCCCATCAAGTATAAATCTAAAAATGTATACTCTTCTTTCAGCCCTTTCGCTCCCTGACAATACCCCTCAGGAAGCCTATATTGTATATCATCTGTAGAAATGAAAATGCGATATTCCGCCACATTCAAACTGACACCAACATATCCAATGGCCTGTTTATTTGAGCTTTCACATCTAATGTTCGACGGCAATTCCGAAGGCTGGGGAACAAACAACCCGCCCATCTCCTCATTAAGCTTTATTTTCTCCTGATAATATTCATATTCACCCTTCGAAATCTTACGTTGTTTCACTATAGTACTGTAATAGCAAGAAAAACGAATATCGTCTGCTTCAATGGAATAGAGACACTTATCCTTTACACGATTATCCTTGTTTATTTCCATATTACCTATTATTATCTCGGACGATTCACTATGACACCATCCGCGTGAGTATGGTCTAGCATCATAATCAACGATCTTATCTGTTTCGGGGTCATAAGCACACATAGGATTGTATACGGCCCTCACCTCCCAATCTTCTTCATAACTCCAAGAATAACATGCAGCATCTTTGCTTTGCATAGAGAAACGGATACTGACATCACCATACTCCCCTTGCTGTTCGTAGGTGACATCGTCTATGCTTTCCGTCCCTATCGGATATTGAGGTTCGGAAGTATAGATATCTCCCTCATAGACAATCTTCAAGCTATAGCGGACATCCCTATGCAATGTTCCGACAGCAACCCGGTACTTTCCATTACCCAACGCAACACCCCTAAAACTGGAGCCATCCTCACCGGTTACACAAACTTCAGCATCCACCTTATTGAAATCAGGAGGAACCCCTTCCACATCCAAGGAAAAGGAACGGCTCAAAGAAAACACGACAGCACTATCCGATATTATACTACCTTCAACTATGAGAAGGCCGATACTACTTTCCGGCAAGTGGGCATTGAACTTATCCACACAATTACTAAGGAACAACCATAACGGACATATACATATCACCCAATATACTTTATTCTTCATACCCTTTCAGAATTTAATATTATAAGTAACAAAAGGAATGGGAGCACCGAATATGGACATCTTGTATCCTTGAATCCTACCCTCCTCGGACACAAAATAGACAGAGTACACATTCTTCCTTCCGGTCAGGTTATAGATACCGAAAGAAAGGGAACTGTGGGTCAACAATGTCAGGTGATGGCTGGGTTCAATATTGAACGACAAATCCATACGGAAATAGTCGGGAACACGATAACTGTTACGGTCGGTATAGTAAACCTGCATCTTTTTCAGACCCTGGTCGTAGTATTGCCCAGCAGGAATTGTGGTGGGACGACCCGTACTGTAATCCATATTGAAAGACATGCTGTAACGACGGGTAAACTTATAATTACCTACAAGCTTGAAGTCATGCGGCTTGTCATACTCGGTCGGATACCATTCTCCACCATTGATGGGACGGGCTATGCGCGGATCATTCTGACGCAAGAAAGTGCGCGAATAAGTATAGCTCATCCACCCGTTCAGTTTTCCAGCCGTTTTTTTCACCTGGAATTCCACGCCGTAAGCATATCCCTCCGTATTGATGACATCCGTCTCCAGATGGTGGTTCATCAGGATTTGGGCGGAACTGCGATAATCCAGATAATCAATCAGCTTTTTGTAATATCCTTCTACAGATAATTCCAGAAGTTGCCCCGGCGTATTATAGTAGGCGCCTGCCGCCACCTGCCAGCCACGTTGAGGCTTGATGTTGGGGTCGCTCAGCTTCCAGGTATCCGTAGGAGACATAACGGCAGTATTCGATACCTTATGGATATACTGCCTCATCGTATTGAAACCGGCCTTTACGGAAAAATCATCTGTAAAGGCATAACGTGCCGACACTCTGAATTCCGGTCCGTGATAGGTCTTGATGACCTTTCCATTCCCCGCCGTGATAGAATCCACCACCGAAGACATGGAGGGCAGTATACCTTCCTGATATGTATAGTAAGTGCGCGGTCCCAAAGCATTGAGCATAGAATAGCGTATACCCGCATTGATGGAGAGCCTGGAAGTTATATCCCATTCATCCCCTATATAAACGGCACTTTCCAGTGCTTTATCCTTTTGCAGTTCATCATATCTTACCAGCGAATTAGGCCCCACCGGCTCGTAGGTCCCGGAATTCACATTATACAGCTGGCTCATCAAACCGAAGTTCACCGCATGGCTATTGCCGGCTTGATAAAGAAAGTCCGCTTTTCCAAACCATTGGTTAATGGCAAAAGACAGCCGTGCGGCAGACGCTTCCTCCACCGTTTCATCATTTCGGTAATCGTAGTGGTCATAACCGAAAGAGAAGTTTCCGGTCAGCTTTTCTGCAAAGACGGTCCTCCAGTTTGCCGAGAAATTCATATTGTTGTAGGCATACTTCTCATTGTCATTAAAGGCAAAACGGTCGTGACTATAATAGCCATAGACATTCAGCTTGTTGCGCTCGTTCACCGTATGCGAGAAGACAGTCCCCAAATCATAGAAACCGGCTTTCCCATCACGATACCCGCTTTTGTTGGGCAATGTCTTCATTATCCAGTCCGAATAGGTCGTACGTCCACTCAGCAGAAGGGAAGTCTTTTCCTTAATGATGGGAATCTCGAGATTCAACTTACTGGTCACAAGCCCAATACCTGCAGAACCGGTAAACTTTTCCTTGTTCGCCTCCTTGCTGGTGATGTTCAGTACGGAAGCGATACGCCCGCCATACTGGCTGGGGATACTGCTCTTATAAAGTTCCGCATCCTTTATCATGTCCGAATTAAAAGCCGTGAAAAAACCGAAAAGATGATTGGGGTTATAAATCGTTCCGTTATTGAAAAGAAGCAGGTTCTGGTCAGCGGCACTCCCACGCACATTGTATCCGCTGGATGCCTCCCCCACTGTCTTGATGCCGGGAAGTGTCTGTATCATCTTCAGCACATCCACCTCACCCATAGCCGTAGGAATGTTTTTCAGCAGGGCAGGCTGCAGCTTCTCCATTCCCAACTGCACACTTTTCACGTTCTGTATACGCCCCGAAACAATAAGCACCTCATCCAGCATATGGTCTTCCTCTTCCAACTCGATATGGACAATGCCTTCACCATAAAGCATAAATTGCCGATGGGTCACTTTGATATTCATCCCACTGATTTCAAGAATATTATAGCCTGCAGGCAGGTCAATGGTAAATTCCCCCTGACGGTTGGTCGTCGTAGCTACCCACGGCTCTCGATGAATGATGTTGATACCATCCAGATTCTGGCCGGTCTTAAAGTCAGAAACTCTTCCGGTCAAAGTTATCATATCTCCGGGGGCAGGCTTGTACTTGTTTCCTATCTCATAGACCTTGTTTTCTGAAGAAGACTTCACAATAGGAATGTATGAAGGCAATAGTTCCTCATCCGTCTCCAACTTTTCCCCCATCAATACCGGTGGCAGCGAGGTAGCCAGAAAAACCTCCGGCAAGACAAATATTCTGTCACCATAAACCGTCACCTTATAGATAGTAGCTGCCAAAGCCTCTCTCAAGTACTCGGCAGTGGGGTTCTTCACCTCTGCCCGCTTCACTTTAAAAGGAACCGTTATCGTTGTATAAACACGGCAAGACGTGCCCTTTTCTACTGCATCCATCAATTCGAATATGGAAATGCTGTCCGTAGCCATCTGTTGCTGTGCAAACATGCCGAAAGGCGACAATAGGAGGAAAAAGGCTACTGTATATTTAAGATTATGTGCTTTCATATTATTTTCCATGAATTAAGGAATCAATATATTCCGTTAACCGGGTCATTGCCCGGACACCGCCATCTTCCTTGAAGTCCAGCCGCTCTTTCCGGCAATAAGCCTTCAACTGCTTCTTGTATGTAGGAAAAAGTTTCAAGAAACCCGAACGGGAAGTTATCACATAATCGGTTCCGCCACTGCGAAGACTGAAATAGCTCTTTTTCTTGAACCGGCTGTAATAAAGATCGTTTTTCTTCACCTGAGACTCCATTGTGGATACGATATACTGCGTCAGGCACATTTGCGGACTATCATATAGCAACGCAGCGAAACAGTCACCCTGCGGTACAAACTTCTGTCCTTCTATGACAAAATAATCCACTTTCCGCATATCTACCTGCAAGGTTATCCGTTTCTCCGGAGTAACCACAATCAGACTCTTTTTATAGGTATCATAACGGAGCTGCAAATCCGAGTAAAGCCATCTGCCATAACAGACAGCCCCCTCGCGAAATTCATCCGTATTCCAATAGGGATGGTTAAGATACTTCTGCTGGTTATAATTTTCCTCTGCCTTACCGGAGTAAAGAGCAGCATAATCTCCTGCCGCTTTTCTGAATTCATCAAAAACGGCTTGTTGTGCACAAACCAAAGATGGAAAACATAGGACGCATAGTAGCGTGTAAAGGTGTGTTTTTCGCATATATGTGAAGTGTTATAAATGAGGATGGGACAAATATAACATTTCACTTTTAAAAATAAAATTATTATTATATATAATTCAAATAAAAACAAAAAATAGAACCATAATCGGATGCTAAACACAAAGCTAAACATTTAGCATGCAGGCAGAAGCACATTACAATAAGATTAAAGCGCCATTCATCCTCTACCATCAATTATACTTACATATATTTATAAAAAACGATACAGCACAATCGCTCAAGCCGCAACAATATCCTTCCCGAAAGGAGTCAATGCCAGCCCTGCCAGCTTAAAATGTTGGATACCGAACGGAATGCCTATAATGGTGATGCACAGCAATAACCCGAATCCCAAGTGCGAAAGGCAAATCCAAATGCCGCCCAAGAATATCCAAAGAATATTCATCAGCACATAGAGGCAACCGTTGGAACGTTCCCCGCTACGAACCTCTTTGCCGAAAGGCCACAAGGCAAGGCTTGCCATTTTCAAGGTCTGCATACCGAAAGGGATGCCAATAATGGTGAACATCATCAATAAACTTGCAATAAGATACTCCACAGCAGTGATGATACCTCCAAACACCAACCACAAAATATTCATAAAACAGCCCATAGCTTTCCTTTTTTTGATACTGAACACAAATATAGCATTATTTATTTGAATGTTCCGTCTCCCAGTCACTAAATTCAAAACTCAGCTGTTCCCAGACTCCTTTCTCCTCCCCCTCTTCACGGGGGTTGGAAACGGAAAGCCCAATCAAACGGATAGGATGATGTTCATAATCCACTTCCTGCAGCAATTGCTTTGCCAAAGGCAGAATCACGTCAAGGGCAACCAGCTCCTTTGCTTGGGTCATACTGCGGGTAATCTGGCTAAAATCATGAAACTTGATTTTCAGCGTCAGCGTATTCCCGCGGAAATTGGTGTGCTCCAGTCGCCCCACCAGCTCCACTGCCGCATGGTACAGCTCTATAATGACGGATGAACGCTTGCTGATGTCCTTCTCCAACGTATGTTCGCAACCCACAGACTTGCGGATGCGGACAGCCTCTACCGGACGGGTATCGATGCCACGGGCAAAATCATAATAAATTGTCCCCACTTTGCCAAATTCGCGGGTCAGCATCTCCAAAGACTGCATACGCAGCTGTTCCCCGTTGTGAATCCCCAAAGTGTGCATCTTCTTCGCCGTTACCGGTCCCACTCCCCAGAAACTTTCAATGGGCAGCCGGGCAACAAAGTCCAGTGCCTGGGCAGGATGTATGGTGCAAAGCCCGTCCGGCTTGCGGTAGTCCGAGGCTATCTTGGCAAGAAACTTATTATAGGATATGCCGGCGGAAGCCACCAGATTCAACCTCTCCCGCACCTTCCGCTTTATCTCCTTCGCGATGTCTACAGCCAATGGAATGCCCGGTTTATTCTCCGTCACATCCAGAAAAGCCTCGTCCAGCGAAATGGGCTCGATGACATCCGTATATTCATGAAAGATTTCGTGTATCTGGCGGGAAACGGATTTGTAGACTTCCATCCGTCCCGGGATAAAGATAAGTTGGGGGCACAGCCGCTTTGCCTTCAGTGACGACATGGCAGAACGCACCCCGAAACGCCGTACCTCGTAACTGGCTGCCGCCACCACTCCCCGTTCCTCCGCATGGCCCACGGCAATGGGCTTGCCCCGCAATGCAGGATTATCACGCTGCTCTACGGAGGCGTAGAATGCGTCCATATCGATGTGTATAATTTTTCGTCCGGTCATTCTTCTTTCAACTCCCCGATACAAAGATACACTAATTTTTCTTCATCCGAAGTATCCGCCGATAGACATAAATGAAGGCTGGTATTAAAAAGGCATCTGCAAAAATCCATGCAGTAGGGTCACCAAAACACACGGCCAGATAGCCGAAAGCCGGAACAGCCAGCAGGCTGACCAGTATCCGGGCAATCATTTCCGAGACACCGGAAAGCATGGCAAGATTGGTATATCCCACCCCCTGGATAGTGTATCGCAGGATGCAGAGCAGTCCCAGAACCGGAAAAAAGGAAACGGAAATGTGCAGGAACAACTCCGTATTCTTTAAAATCTCCAACTCAGAGGCATCTACAAAGAGCAGGGCAAAAGTCCTGGCACCGAACATCAGTACACAGAAAGTGAACGCCCAATAAACAATCATCATCAGGGCGCTTGCCTTGACTCCCATCCAGATACGTTCCGGCTTGCCCGCACCGTAGTTTTGCCCGCTATAGGTGGCCATTGCCATGCCCAGACTCTCGAAAGGACACATGAAAAACATCTTGATACGCATGGCTGCCGTGAATGCAGCCACACAAGCCGTACCCAAAGCATTATTGGCGCTTTGCAGCATAATGCTGCCAATGGCAGTAATGGAAAATTGCAGTCCCATGGGTACGCCGATGTACATCAGTGTGCGTGCCAAAGCACCGTCGAATTTCCGCTCGGCTGGCGTTGTCTTCAGAATGTCGAAACGACGCATCATATAGATGTAGCACAATATGGCCGAGACGCCTTGTGAAAATACGGTAGCGATGGCAGCTCCTGCCACTCCCCAACCCAGTACCAGAATGCAGAACAAATCGAGCAGGATATTCAGTACCGTAGAGAGAAGTAGAAACCAAAACGGCGTCTTGCTGTCACCCAATGCACGGATAATACTGGACAGCAGATTATAGAAGAAAGTAAAGGGAACCCCGATAAACGTGACAAGCAGGTAATAATAGGCTCCCGTGAATATGTTCTCCGGCGTACTCATCATGTGCAGAATATCTGCACAGTAAATGCTGGTAACCACGGCAATGACAACAGACATCACCGCAGCCAGCTGCAGGCTGACAGCCACATAACGGCGCATCGTGACATAATCCCGCGCACCGAACTTTTGCGCCACGGGAATACCGAAACCTCCGCAACAGCCATTGCAGAATCCCAGAATAAGAAAAACGACCGAAGTGCTTGCCCCGACTGAAGCCAAGGCGTTGATACCCAGAAAGCGCCCCACGATAGCTGCATCTACCAATGAATAGGTCTGTTGCAGCAGATTGCCGAGCAGTAAAGGCAAAGTAAAGTTGAAAATCAACGGAAGAGCCCGTCCTTCCGTCATTTCTCTGGATGTTGCCATAAATCTGATACCTCCGAAATTGGGTGCAAAAATACGAAAAGATAGCGTTTACAGACTTGACGAAGGTCAAATTTAATAGGGAAGCTTAAGAAGAAGGAAGGCGAAGGACAAATCATTCCATCATGGGGAAAATATTATTCCACCACTAGGAAAAAATCGTTCCACCATGGTGGAACGATTTTTCCTCCACGATGGAACG
>OLWG01000132.1_pt1 | contig 58890 bp, 50 predicted proteins | sample 1673721 | NCBI WGS metagenome assembly OLWG01 (sample SAMEA103958125, study PRJEB25191) | human gut metagenome | reverse complement strand
TATTACGGGTTCCTTTATCTTTCTCGTTGTTTAATTTTCAAGGTCCTACGCACTTTTTGGAAAGTTTTTTGTCGGTTCTTACCGAACCTCTCTCAACAGTGCGTGAATTATTATATCACATTCATTTTCGTTTGTCAACACTTTTTTCAAAGTTTTTAAAAAGTTTTTTGAAATCTCTTTCATTACTTTTAAAAGCTTTTTTCTGTGTTTTCAAACCTTTCTGTTGTTTATGCTTTCCTCAAGCGACTTTGATATTATATCACTCCTTTTTACAAATTGCAACCCCTTTTTTCAATTTTTTTCAAAAAATTTTAAATAATTTTTACTTTATCCTTATAAACTCAATATATAGTGTTTACATATATGGAATATACTATTTTTAGTCTGAAATAATACTCTCTTACATATATATCTAATAAAATCAAGTATCACGATTATTAAATTGAAAACTGATTTAATTTCAAAAATTGCTTTTATCTTTAATAGTATATATGTAATCTTAAGATAAAGTCTTATATTGATAAATAACTGTATTACAGGCAATTACTTATTTCAACTGTATAGTTTATATATCAGACAGACTTCGTACAAACTCAATATATTTCTTATATGCTATATGGTAATAGTGCACAAAGCAACTCAAATCAATTTATATTGATTACACAAATTTTGTAAAAATTGTATAATTCATTTGATTTTTTAAAAATTTATGATATTATATATATGTATAGAGTAAGTAATACAAGTTACTTTTCCATACATTTCTTTGCACCGGAGGTTATGATATGAGCTGCAATAACATTATTACAATTACAAGACAGTACGGTTCAGGCGGTCACAACATAGGAAAGGCTCTTTCAGAACGCCTTGGCATTCCATTCTATGATAAGGAGCTTATATCTTTAGCAGCCAAAGAGAGCGGAATTAGTCCTGAAGTATTTGAAAATGTTGATGAGAAGGCTACAAACAGCCTTTTGTACTCTCTTTCATTAGGACTTTATAATTACGGTAACGGTTTTTCATCTATGGGTGATTTACCTGTTAATGACAAGCTCTACATTTTACAGCACAAGATTATCAAGCAGCTTGCCAATGAAGGTCCATGCGTATTCGTTGGCAGATGTGCGGATTATGTTTTGAAGGATCACCAAAACCTCGCTAAGATTTATATCTATGCTGACATTGATGTAAGAACTAAGAGAGCAGTCGAAAGACAAAGTATTGATCCCGCTCGTGCAAAGCAGGCAGTATTAAAAGCAGACAAAAACAGAGCAAACTACTACAGTTTCTATTCAGGAAAAAAGTGGGGCTTGGCAGATAACTATGATTTGTGCATTAACAGTACAGCTCTTTCTACCGAGCAGGCAGTTGACATTATTTGTGAATACTTAAATATTATTAACAAGTAATCCTGTATAATTCCTGCACTTCCTGAATATAATGGTATTGTTTACTATAATATAGGAGGTGTTTTTATGAGAATTATTGTAATGGATATTGATGATTTTATCTTTGGCAATGAAGAATGGCATCAGAGCGAAAGATAACCGTACTTTGTAAAATTGTAAATCGTGAATACGAATAAGATAAAAGTGATGGCTGAAATCAACCATCACTTTTTTGTTTGCCCCTGAAACGATACGAGGGCGTGCTATAATTATATCTATGATAAAAACGGAGATTTTATTCCCCGTTGCTGATAAATGAAAGCGGGTCTGCAAATTGTCTGTCTATCTTAACGGCAACATGAATATGATTTTTGTCGTGTACTTCACAAGGAACTGCACCTATTACACCGATTTTCTGTCCGTTTTCTACCGAATCGCCTTCTTTTACGGTTATTCCGTTTAATCCGCTGTAAATAACTACGGCATTATCGGTTGCAATCTCTACCGTTTTTCCGTACAGTTTATCCTCGTCAACCTTTATTACCGCACCGCCTGTCATTGCGGTTACTTCATCGCCTATCTCACCCGCAAAATCCACTCCGAGATGCGATTTCCATACATTAAGACTTTTATAATACACTGTTTTCTCGCTGTATTCTCTTATAATGTTTTTCTGATTCAGCGGATAACTTAGAGTTAAATCGGTTGAAAGCATAGTTTGTAAGGCATTTCTTGTTGTGTCCTGCTCGGTAGGTTCGGTGTAAGGGGGAATTGTAACCGATATTGTAGGAACAGTTATTTCATTTGCAACTTTAGGAAATGTAGTTTCCTCTGCAATCTCCGTTATACCTGTCACCTGATTATTTACCTCCACTGCCGTGGTGGTGGGTTGCTCCGTAGGTTCTTTTGCTCCCGATATAGTATTATATGTTGAATACACTGCCATAGTTACGGCTATTAAGCAGATAGAAAGCGCAGTATAGAATCCTGCCTTTTCATATCTGCTCTTTTTCTTTCTGCTGTTATTTTCGCTCATAAATAGCACCTCCGTTGTTATTATTGGCTCTGCTGTAATAAATATACAATTATATAAAAATATTTTATTGTATAAATCTGCTACAACATTGAATATACTTGATTTTTTTGCTGAAATTTGGTACTATTAAAGAGTATTTGTGTTTAATAACAAAATAGAGGAGGAAAATATGAGTACAGCAAATATAATAGTTTTATGCTCCTTTGCGGCATATATGGTCATTATGATAATTATTGGCTTTGTATCGTCTAAGGGCACAAAAAACAACGAGGACTATTTCCTCGGCGGACGAAATCTTGGCGGCTGGACCGCTGCACTCTCTGCACAGGCTTCCGATATGAGCGGTTGGCTGCTTATGGGACTTCCGGGTTCGGTTTACCTTGCGGGAACAGGTGAGGTATGGATAGCAGTCGGACTTTTGATCGGCACTATACTCAACTGGTACATTGTTTCGGCACGATTAAGAAAATATACAATCGTTGCAGGAAACTCACTTACAATTCCGAGCTTTTTCCAGAACCGTTACCGTGACGATAAGGGCGTAATAAAAATGGTATCTGCCATTATTATTGCAATATTCTTCACAGTATATACAGCCTCGGCATTCAGTTCGGGCGCAAAGCTTTTCGCTACACTTTTCGGCAACTCCGAAAACTACAACACTGTATATACAATCGGTCTTATAGTTGCTGTAATTGTAATTCTTGTTTATACATTTCTCGGCGGATTTAAGGCTGTTTGCTACACTGACTTTATACAGGGACTTTTAATGCTTGTTGCCATTATGGCGGTTCCGATAATCGCTTATGTAGCTCTTACATATAACAACAGTTTCTCACAGTCACTTATCGACAGCGGTGTAACAAACCCGGATAATTACCTTAACTTCTTTAAAAATGATGACGGTTCAAATGTTTCTGCCGTTTCCATTATTTCTAACCTTGCATGGGGTCTCGGATACTTTGGTATGCCACACATTCTTATAAGATTTATGGCGGTAAAAAGTGACTCTGAAATCAAAAAGTCAAGAAAAATTGCTATCGTATGGGTTATCATTTCACTTGCCGCATCTTGCCTTATCGGACTTGTTGCAAGAGGTTACCTTATCGAAAACCTTGACGCTACAGCAAGCGAAACAGTATTCATCAGACTTATTCAGCAGATCTTCTCCGATAACGGAATAATGATATTCATCGGCGGTATATTCCTTTGCGGTATTCTTGCCGCTATTATGTCAACAGCCGACAGCCAGCTCCTTGTTACCGCATCTGCCGTATCTGAAGATATTTACAAAGGCGTTAAGAAAAACGCTACAGAGAAAAGTGCTCTTAACATCGGTAAGGTTGCGGTAGTTGTTGTTGCAATTATCGGCTTTGTAATTGCCATTAATCCTAACTCAAGTATTATGGGACTTGTTTCTGACGCATGGGCAGGTTTTGGCTCTGCTTTCGGTCCGGTTGTACTTCTTGCATTATTCTGGAAACGCTCAACACTTGCAGGTGCAATCAGCGGTATGGCAACAGGCGCACTTACAGTTATTGTATGGGACTATTTACCGCTCGTAAACGGTGTAACTCTTTACAAAGCAACAAATCTTTATTCTCTCGTTTTAGGTTTTGCACTTGCGCTTATCGTAAATATTATAGTTTCTCTTATAGCAAAGAAACCTTCAAAAGAAATTCAGGACGAGTTTGATTCAATCAAAAGCATTGAAATCTAAGATACAAAAACAGGTTGTCGCAATTAAGCGGCAACCTGTTTTTTGTTGATATTCAGTTGTTAAAGAATTTTATTACAAATTCACTGCCTTTATTAAGTTCAGACGATACACTTATGTATCCGCCTTGCTTTTCAATAATTGTCTTTGCAAGTGAAAGTCCTATACCCACACTGTCATCACTTGAGTTTTTGCCCTTATAAAATCGTTCAAATATATGAGGCAAATCTTCTTTTGTAATACCGTTGCCGTTATCCTTTATGCTGATTTTTGTATAAAGTTTATTTTGGTTAGCGGTTATTTTTATATTTCCGTTCTGTGAATGTTCAATGCAGTTCTTAATTATATTCGTAACAGCCTCGCAAAGCCATTTTTTATCACAGTTAAGTTTGTATGTGTCGTCACACAATGTTTCTACACTTACATTGCAAATTTCAGCCATTACTGCCGTATTTTTAATACATTCATCAATAATGCTTTTTACATCGACATCTGCGTATTTAAATCTGATTGCCTCTGCATCAAGTTTTGAAAGTGTAAGCAGGCTTTGCACCAAGAATGAAACAGTGCTTGTATTATGCTTTATGTCGCTTAAAAATTCACGCCTGATTTCAAGCGGCATATCGTCATCATCTAAAATATTCTCCACCATAACAATTATTGAAGTGAGCGGAGTTTTGAGCTGATGTGATATATCCGACAATGATTTTTGCAGGTTTTCCTTGTCTTTCCTTGAATTTTCTGCCTGCTCTCTGAATTTTACGGTTGTACGGTAAATCTGATTATCAAGCAGAGAAAGCTCATCCTCGCTGTTCTCGTCAATCTGCAATGAATAATCGCCAAGGTTAATGCGTTCAATCCGCTTTGCAATATCCATAGTCTGTTGCTTTTGCATTTTTAAATATAATAAAAATACCACTATAAAAGCAATGCCAAAGGCTAAGCAAATAATTGCCGAAATAACTACATATTTATACGAGCCTTGATTGCCGTAAGAAATCCAGTCGCTTTTTAAGTCAATTCCGTATTTTTCTAAAATCTCAATATCATCTTCGACAGCTGTTTTGTCATTGAGTATTTCTGCAATTTCCTTTTCGCTTATATCGGGATATTTTTCAAGCATTACAGCTACAAGCCGATTTACAGTACTGTTGGTTGTTTTCCTTACATTTTCAAGGCAGACTGCCGTACAAACAGCCGAGATAATACAGAAAAAAGCTGTTAGCGCAAGGCACAGCGCAACAAATCTATATGACTTCTTCATTTACTGACCTCCGCAACCTGATACCCCATTCCCTTTACCGTTTTTATTATATCCGCATCAAGTTTTTTGCGTATTCTCTTGATATATACGGTAAGAGTGTTGTCGTTTACAAAGTTTCCGGATACATCCCATATTTTTTCAAATATCAGTTCTCGTGTTACCACTTTACCTGCATTTTGCATTAACAGCGACAATAATTTATATTCAAGTGCGGTAAGTTCAAGCTGTTTTCCGTTTTCAAACACCGCCGATTTATCCAAATCAAGCGTAACGCCCGATACTGTAATTATGTTCTTTTTACTGTTTTTATTCGCCACTCGCTTTATGCGTGCAATAAGTTCTCTTGTAGAAAAAGGCTTTGTTATGTAATCGTCCGCACCAAGTTCAAGTCCGTTTACTACACTGTCTTCATCATCAACAGCAGTAAGAAAAATTACAGGCAAATCAGAATATCTGCGAATTTTTTTAAACAAATCAAAGCCGTTTCCGTCGGGAAGCATTATATCAAGCACTGCTGCATCATAATTAAAAGGTGCTTTTCGTACAGCCTCGTCTAAACTAAGACAGTATTCACAACTGTAGCCGTTTTGTGCAAATGCATACTCAAGTCCTTTTATTATGCTTTTGTTATCCTCAACAAGCAGTATCTTCATACTAACACTTCCCTTCTTTTGTGATTATATCACCCTGTAAGCCGATATGTCAAATATTATCGTTGCGTATGGTTTCAATTATATTCTGTTTATTCACTTTGCTGATAGAAATTTTCATAATAAGCCATACAACAAAGAATACGAACACTATGCTTATGAGTACAGCCATAGTCGGGAATGAATAGTCAAGCATAATGGTATTTCCCGTAGCCTTAAATATAGCATAACCTCCGAGCAATCCGAGCGGAACACCGATAAGCAAGGATTTTAAACCGTAGAACAAACTTTCAAGTCTTATCATTCTGTTAAATTCTTTCTTTGTCATACCGATAGACTTGAGCATCGCAAATTCCTTACTGCGCAAACGCATATTGGTATTGATTGTGTTAAACACATTTGTTATACCGATAAGTGAAATTACAATAATAAAACCGTAAGCAAAGATTGCAATAATAAGCACAATGGCATTCATCTGTTCTTTTTGCTCGTTAATATTAAAAACATCAAGATTTTCTATATCAAGATTATTTATATATTCTACCGTATTTACAGGGTCAGCCGAATCAATAACAATGACTCCTGTTGTATGGTCATTATCCTCGGCAAACAGCTTTTTAAAATAATCCTCACTTACAAGCACACTTCCCTCATTTAGGGTACTCATAATACTTGAAACTATAGACCCCGGCACTTCCTTATTAATTGTATCATATATAACAAGGTCAACAGACTTATAATCATCCGGATTATATACAAAATCAGGATCTGTTTTCTGAATTTCTTTAATATCATCCTCAGTATATGACGGGGTTCCGTTAGGATACAACTTTACAACAGTGTTCATAGGCAAGTCAAATTCCTTACCCTTGATAAGAATATTATCCGAATTGTAGTATTTAAAATCATTCGTAATAAGTGCTTTATCCTTGACATCATCATAATTATATCCAAGTGCGGTTACATACTCCTTAAAGCTCTTATTATCCACACCAAACACATACGCTAAATCACCGCCCGATAACTCTGCCGCTTTGGCATCCTCCGTATAATAATCGGTAAGCCCCACTATATTGCCATAATAATTTTCACAGGCTTTTATGCTTGAATTTATATCCGTATCAGCAATGATTCTTTTGTAAATATTTTCGTATTCCTCGTATGACAGCTTATCGTTTGCATGTACAGTAATATTGTAAGGCATATCCTTAAAGTGATCACCTGCAATTTTTAATCCGTACTCAATAAAGGTGGAAATTGAAATAAACATTGCAACTGTTATAATAATAGAAATCACAGTAGTGCGGTACTTCTTTTTACTGCGTTTAAGGTTTTTATAGGCAATTTCTCCGCCCACACCAAACAGCTTTTTAATAAATTTCGGTGATTTATAGCTTTTCTTTTTATTAATCTTAATGTCGTTGTTGCCTCTGATTGCGGTAATCGGAGCAATTCTTGAGGCTCTGAAAGCCGATGAAAGCGTAGAAAACAGAATAATAACCGCTGACATTACAGCAGAAATAACCGCTACCCACCATGGAACAGCATAAACAAATGAGATTCCGTTCAGCATATTTTCGAGCAATGCGTTCAAAATTACCACAAGCAGCGCAATTACACCTACGCCAAGCAAAATGCCTGCCGGAATACCGATTATGCCAAGCACAAAGCCCTCAAAAAGCACATTATGCCTTATCTGCTTTGATGTAGCACCGATTGAAGCAAGCATACCGTACAACTTTGTTTTTTCGGTAATTGAAATTGCAAAGCTGTTGCGGATAACAAAAATACTTGAAATTGCAATAATTACAATAATTATTACAGCTAATGATAAAAGCATTCTCATATACTCGTCACTTAGCGCAAAGCCTTTGTATCTCAGCAAATCTTTGTTTATACTCGCCTCATAAAAATCGCCGTTTTCAAGATAAACTTCAAAATCATTTTTTAAACTCTCAAAATCGTCACCCGTTAAATTTAAAATCTCACCGCTCGTTGTAATATAATCTTTTTCACCGTCTGATGTAAAACTTATAAACAAATCATTTATATCGGCATTTTCTTCAGCTAAAGTGAAAGCGGAACTGCTCGCAGAATTGCTGTCTGCCGCAAAATATGATGAAGAAACCTTATTAAACACACCTACAACAGTGTAAGTCTTTTTATGAGTATCGACAAGTTTTTCCAAACCATTTTCGTCAATAAAATATTCGGTATCGTTTAACGGTATTTCCGCACCCGATACATAAACTCTTTTGCCCAAGTCAAGTGTAATTGTATCGCCTATTTTAAATTCCGCTCTGCTGTTCTCAATTACACTCTGCGAAAGCACAAGTTCGTTTCCGTTTTGCGGAAGTCTGCCCTCTTTAAGTGTAACATTAAAGCAGTCTGTAAATGATTTTTCGTTAAATGCAACCACATTTATGTACGGCTTTGTGTCAAATTTCGCCTGCGGCAGATATGCGCAACCGAGATTTTGTTTTATATAAATGTCCTTTACATTTCTGTTTGCCTGCGCATTGTCAATAATTTTTTTGTTTGCTCCTTTTACAAATAAATCATAATTACCCGTAATATTAATTTGTAAGTTTACCATTGTCTGTTGTGCGCTTGCCGCCATACCGGCAACAACCATAATCAAAGCGCACGAAAGCATAATACCGATAATCGTAACAATCGTACGGCTTTTATTCAACTTTAAATTTTTAACAGTAAGTTTATTCAGTATCTTCAAGCCTTACGCCTCCCTTAAAATTTTGCCGTCCTGAATTGTAATAATTCTGTCGGCTTCCTTTGCAATTTCAAGATTGTGCGTAATCATAATTATTGTCTGATTAAAGTCACGGTTAGACATTTTCAAAATACTCATAATTTCTTCTGTGGATTTTGAATCAAGGTTACCTGTCGGCTCGTCAGCAAGCAGAATAGCCGGATTATTTATTAAAGCTCTTGCAATCGAGGTTCTCTGTTGCTGACCGCCCGAAAGCTCGTTTGGCAGATGATTTCTTCTTTCAAAAAGTCCGAAAGACTTTAAAATCAAATCCATTCTCTCTTTGTCGGGTCTGTTACCGTCAAGGTCACACGGAAGAGAGATATTTTCTTCCACCGTAAGAATCGGAATAAGATTATAGAACTGATAAACAATGCCAATCTGTCTGCGTCTGAAAATAGCAAGTTTATCATTATTCATATTATTTATTTCGTTTCCGTCTATATAAATTTTGCCGCTTGTCGGTCTGTCAACACCGCCGAGCAAATGCAAAAGCGTTGATTTTCCGCTGCCGCTTGCGCCTACTATAGCAACAAATTCGCCCTTATTTACAGACAAAGAAATATTGTCAACCGCATTTACAATATTATCTCCCTCTCCGTAGGTTTTTACAAGATTTTCAACTTTGAGTATTTCCATAATAATTCCTCCAAATTTATTTTACAGGTTTATTATAAATACTCATAATGACGCTAAAGTGACTGCTAAATAATTTTTTTGTTTTTGCAAAGCAATTTGCATATGCAGCTTATAGGTATGCACAAAAGCGTCCACAACATACTGTAAAACGGGCAAACCTGTCCTTTAAAATTCAGCGTACAATTGCTGTAATCCCAGACATTAAGTTTAAATTTTACATTTACTATAAATCCGCATATTCCCTCCATAAGTGTGATAACGGCACCGCCTATAAGGCATTTGCTGCGTAAACACAGTTTTGGGAATTTTTTATATATTCTGAAAATTGTAAGAAAACAACTGCCGCCCGTAACCGCCATTGTCCAATGAGTTTTTCTGCGCCACAGTATTTCAAGCAAAGCATAAGCAACTCCGCCGATTGAAAACAGTATACAATCACATTTTAATCTCTTTAACAAAAAAATCACCGTTTTTATTATGTCCAAAAACGGTGATTTAAATTCTGATTATTAAATTTCCAATTCATTAACTATATTTTTCAGTTCATCAAGCGAATATAAGCAATTGATTGCCGACAGCATAGCATTGGCAGTAAGGTAAGACGGCATATCTAAGTGCTTTAACAAGGCTTTTCTTAATTTCTCGGAGTTTTCCCTGCCGGAAAGACCGAGCCTGTATAAGTCGGCTTTTGTTACCTCTTCTCTGTCTGCCTGTTCATCTTCACCGATTATTGTAGCTCCGCTTTTGCGAATTGCCTTGATAATCACATCATCGCTCACTCCCTCAACACCAAGAAAGCCCTCTTTTGAACCGTGCGCCTTACGCTTTTCCTTGCCGTTTATCTGCGGTATGTAGCAATGTTTTATCTTACTTTTGTCAACCGTACCACGCAAAAAATTTCTTATAACAAAGCCTGCGGAATCGCTGTCAGTAAATACAAGTATTCCCCTCGTCTGTGCTATTTTGCGGATAAGCGTTTGCTTTTCTTTATCCGAAAACACACGGAAACCGTTTGTTTCGATAATCGTTGTGTCTACAAGATTTTTCAATTTTATTTTGTCATATCTGCCCTCAACTATTATTGCCTCTTTTATTTTAAGCAATTAAACTCTTCCCCTCTCAGCGGTCAGCAAAAGCTGTGCAATCAGTTTTTCAAAGAACACTCTGTCATTTACCGAAACACTTTTAAATTCGGTTTCCGCCTGCAAAAGCAAACTAAGCGATTTTCTTAAAGCCTGCGTAGAAACTCGCTTTGTTGCCCTTCTTGCATTATCAAGTACAAACGCTCTGTTTTTATAATTAAACTTACTCGCAACCTCCGTTTTTTGTACGCCGCTTTCATCAGCAACTCTGATTCTGTATGCGTCTATAAAAGCCTGCGATAAAATAAAAAGCATATCCGCCGTCTTTTCCTGCTGATAAAATAAGGTGTCAAGCGTATTAAAGGCTTTTTGTGCATTGCCGTTAAGCACAGCGTCCGAAAGCGCAAAAATCTTTGATTCAAGTGTAACCGTCGCAAGTTTTTCTATGTCTTCGTCAGAGATTTCTTCTCCCTTTGCATATGCGGAAATTTTATCTATCTCATTTTTCAGCATATTAAGGTCACGACCGCAAAGCGAAATAAGTTGTGTGGCATTTACCTGTGAAATGAATTTTCCGTTTGCATTCGCCCATTTTGCAATAAACTTAACAAGCTCGTTTTGAGTAAGAGTATTGAACTCGCAAACGATTCCGTTTTTATCGGCATATTTTTTTAATGCAGGCAAAACGGTTTTATTTTTAACAGGTTTTACAGACGGCAAAGAAACTATAAATACGCAACCGTCAGGCACCGCCTTGTATATATCTGCAAACCTTGCGTTATCATTTGCATTAAATTCATCGAAAGCCGCATCGCTTACGAGAACACAGTTAAATTCACTCATAAACGGAACTATTTGTACAGAGGCGGCAAGCTCGTCAAAATTAATGCTGTCACCAAATGAATGAAAATTAAACTCTGACGGTGTCTTACCTGCTACAGCCGTAACAAGCTTATCGGTATATTTTTTTACATACATTTGCTCTTCGCCGTAAATCAAATACACCTTTGCAAAATTTCTTTCTTTTATATGCTTGTCCATCTGCTTATCTGTTAGTACAGCCATATTTCCTCCGTCAATCAATAACAATCTGCAGATTTTTGTCCCGTACAAAAATCATATCTTCGCAATCTTTTGCGTTTGCATCGTCGGTATTCGTAATAATTCTTTTACCGCAAATATTTTGCAAGTTATCTCCGTCTTTATCGGTAATTATGTAATCTGCTTTTCTGTGTTTTTCTAAAATATCTTCTGCCTTGCAATTACCGTCAAGTAACAAAACAGTGGTGCTTTCGGTGCTGATATACTGGTATACACCGCTTTCCGTGCTTACTGCTTCATCTTTGGTTTCCGAATTTAAATTAAGCGTAAAACTTTTATTTACAGTAAAATATTTTACATTACCGTTATCTTCATTCTCACCTTTACTATCATATATCAAAACATCCGATTCGTCAAATTTTGTTTGGAAAATATCGGCATAAAGCAAACTTCCGTCCGAATCCGAAGGCACAATCAAAAAATCAAGCAAAGTCGTATCTTCCATAATATCAGACACGGCATAATATACATTTGTTGCTTCTCCGCCGCAGCTGACAACCGAGCAATTTTTTCCACGCTTTACCGTAACCGTATTTCCTCCCGTTGCGTAAATATTAATGACGGTTGTATTTACATCAATTACGGAGTAAACCGCAAAACCGAGTGCAAGAACACACAGCGAAATAACAGCGCTCTTAACGGCATAGTTTGCTTTGTTTTTAACAAAATATCCGACAATCACCATAACCGCAATAAGAGCAAGCCAAATGTAAAAATACGGTTTTCGTGCGTTTACCGAAGAAAACGGAATATCCGAAAATGTGCCGACAATAAAAATTACATACTTACTTAACTGCTCACATACAAAGGTAAGCGGATAAGCAATAATACTTACAATTCCAAAGCCGTAAAGAATCACCGCAAGCAACGCACAAGCTACAAGTACGCTTACCGCAGGCGAAAGTATAACGGAAAGCAAGATTGAAAATACCGATACTTTACCAAACATCAACACTGAAATCGGCATTGTCCATACAGCGGCAGAAACGGAAACCGCAAATAAGTTTACTGTAAATTCAACGGGCTTTTTAAGTCTTTTCAATTTTGCAAATTTGCCCATTATATAAACTGAAATTTTTCTTGCCCACAATATTATTCCAAGCGTTGCGGTAAAAGATAAAAGCATACCCACATCGGCAACAGCTGTAGGATTGGGTACGGTGAGAATTAAAGCCGCAATTCCGAGCGAATTGAGCGAATCGCCTTTGCGCATAAACATTTTTCCCGAATACACTACGGCAAGCATTACTCCCGCTCTTACAACAGACGGTGCAAATCCTGTTACCGCCATAAATGAAAATGCGCACATAAGCATTATCATCGAACGCAAAACTCTGTTTTTTATAATTTTCTTAATACACAAAAATACAAAACTGCTGATTATGGCAAGATGCATACCCGACACAACTATCAAAAAACTTACGCCGCAACGGGTAAAATCGTTCTGAATTTCTTGCGATAAAGCGGTTTTTTCTCCCAATAAAACCGCTCTGCACAGTGATGCGCAATCCTGCGACATATTTTGTTCAAAACTGTCCGCAAAATTTTCTCTTATCTTTACAGCTTGATAATACAGAGGCTTGTCATCGGTCTTTTTTACAATATAAGCAAAGTTTTTATTAACAGATGCCTGTAAAAACGCACCGTCAGCAATCATCTGACTTTTAGTACATTCTTTTAATGGCAAAACACAGCTTATTCTGTCAAATTCTTCAACATTTAATTCATTAATTGTTGAAAGACAGATTTTTCGTTTTTCGATTTTTCCGTTTATACTATCGGTTTCAATTAAATATCTGTAAGTATCGTACTGCACCGTGGGTTGCTCAAGTACAGTTGCCGTCACATATATTTCTCTTTCGGAATATTTATCTACAATCGGCTGTTTAACAAATATATTATATCCGCTGAAAATCGTACTTGCAAATGCTGCTGTCAAACAAAAGCCAAGCACCGTATGCCGTAAATTTCTATTTTTAAGTATAAAGAGCGAAACAATCGTTCCGATAAAACACACAGCGGTTAATATTGCCGCTGCTAAATCCGACTCTAAATAAAAAAGCGCCGCTTGCACAGAAAGATAAGTAATACCAATCAATGCAAACGGTCGTTTCATAAAATTCAATCCTTATTTATCAGTTTTATTTAAAAAACAGCGGCAATTCCTCAAGATAAATAATATCTTTTCTGCCTCTTGCGTCACCTTCGGCAAGCACAGCCGCTTTACCTACTATATTTCCGCCGGCCTTAGTAACAAGCTCTTCAATTGCCTCAAGGCTCTGACCTGTTGAAACAACATCATCAACAATCAAAACTCTTTTGCCCTTAATAAAGTTTGCGTCACCCTCGCCAAGATAAAGCTTTTGCTCATTCTCGGTTGTGATTGACTTAACATTTACTTCAATAGGGTTTCTCATATAAACCTTAACGCCTTTACGGGCAACAACATAATTTTTGCAGCCCTGTCTTGCCATTTCATAGCAAAGAGGAATACCTTTTGCCTCTGCCGTAACAACAACATCGTGTTCAGGGCAAATCTTTAACAGTTCTTTAGCAGATGCTTCGGTAATTTCAACATCGCCAAACATAATAAATGCCGCAATGTCAAGCTTATCACTTACAGGAAAAAGCTCAAGCTCACGCTCGTGACCTGCAATGGTAATTTTATATGTACCCATCGTACTCACCTCTTAAGCCATATTTTCAGCAAGCTTTTTGCCGCCAAGCAAATGGAAATGCAAGTGCTTTACCGACTGACAGCCGTCTTCACCGCAGTTATTAACAATACGGTAGCCGTTCTCAAGACCGAGTGACTTTGCAATCTCCGGAATTTTTGAGAATATGTAACCGACTATCTCACAGTTATCGGCAGTAATTTCATCAGCACAGCAGATATGCTGTTTCGGAACAATAAGAGTGTGAACAGGTGCTTGTGGATTTAAGTCCTTGAATGCAAGGATTTTATCATCCTCATAAACCTTTGTAGACGGAATAGAACCGTCAACTATTTTACAAAAAATACAGTCAGACATAATATTCGACCTTTCAATAAAATTATCCGTCATTATTTTACAACTTTTGCAAAAGTCCGTCAAGCGTTTGTCTTTTTCTTTGCGGTAATTTTCTTTTCTTCGCCACGCATAAGTCTTTTGATGTTATCCTTATGCTTAACAATAACAAATATACCGATAATCAATGCCGCAACCGTTGACAAGATAACATAGCCTAAAGAATATCCGTTCGGATAATCAAACAAGAATGTTGCAAGGAATGTAAATGGGCCGTAAAGTGCAGCCGCTGTTATGCTCGAAAGCGAAATGATTTTTGAACAAGTAAAAACAATAAGGAAAGCTGCGATAACCGCAATAAATACTCTCCAATCCTCGCTTGCTATAAGAGCGGCAGCGGTTACAACACCTTTACCGCCTTTAAAGTGGAAATAAACAGGATATGAATGTCCGAGTATTGCAAAAATACCGGCTATATACTTGCCGCAGTTGCCAAATTCATTTGAAAGAATCTGACTGTCTGCAGGAATAGTCGAGAAAATCAACCAGCCGATAATAACCGCAACCACACACTTAAGTGCGTCACATACGATTGTAAAAATTGCAGGCACTTTTCCTACGGAACGCAGAACATTTGTAAATCCTGCATTACCGCTGCCCATTTCACGAATGTCTTTCTTACCGCCCGTTACAATCTTTGTAACTATAACGGCTGTATTCACACTGCCTAAAAGATAAGCTATAACGGCAGTAATTATAATTCTCCAACAATTATACGCTAAAAACGATAAATAAAAATTCATTACTTTTCGCCACGCTCCCTGATAATAATTCTGATTGGTGTGCCCTCAAGTCCGAATGCCTCTCTGATTCTGTTTTCAAGATAGCGCTGATAAGAAAAGTGGAATAATTGAGCGTTATTACAGAAGAAAATAAATGTCGGCGGCTTAACCGATGCCTGGGTAACATAAAAAATCTTTAATCTCTTGCCTTTATCCGACGGCGGCTGAACTCTTGTTGTAGCCTGTGCAAGCAATTCATTGAGCATACCTGTTGTAATTCTTCTTGCAGACTGCTCCGCACAGCTTACAATAAATTCAAACAACCTGTCAATACGCTGACCTGTCTTTGCAGAAATAAATACCTTAGGAGCATAAGACATAAATGCAAAGTCTGTATCAAGTTTTTTCCTGAACTCCTGCATTGTCTTGTCGTTTTTCTCAATTGCATCCCATTTATTTACCGCAAGAATACAAGCCTTGCCTGCCTCGTGAGCAAGTCCTGCTACCTTTGTATCCTGCTCGGTAACGCCTGCCTCTGCGTCAATCATAATAACGCATACATCACTGCGTTCAATAGCCATCTTTGCTCTGATAATACTGTACTTTTCAATATCATCATAAATTTTATTCTGACGACGAAGTCCTGCTGTATCGGTAAAGTTAAATTTACCGTACTTATTTTCAATCATTGTGTCAATGGTATCTCTTGTAGTACCCGCAATGTCAGAAACTATGCAGCGTTCCTCGTTTGTAATTTTATTAATGAGCGATGATTTACCTGCATTTGGCTTGCCTATAACAGCCACATTAATTACTGTGCCGTCATCCTCGCTGTCCTCTGTAAAATCAAGGTGTTCAAACACATTGTCAAGCAAATCGCCCGTGCCGTGTCCGTGAACAGATGAAACCTGAATAGGATCTCCGAGTCCGAGATTATAGAATTCATAAAATTCAGGAGTCGGTTCGCCGATTCCGTCACATTTATTTACACAAAGCACAATCGGCTTGTTTGATTTCATAAGCATCTGCGCAATATCCATATCTGTGGCAACCATACCTGTTTTGCCGTCCGTAACAAGGATAATTACATTTGCGGTATCAATGGCAAGTTGTGCCTGTCTGCGCATCTGCGACAAAATAATATCGTCGGATTTCGGTTCAATACCGCCTGTGTCAATTATAAACGCTTTTTTGCCGAGCCATTCAACCTCGCCGTAAATACGGTCACGGGTAACACCCGGTGTATCATCGACTATTGAAAGTCTTTGACCGATAAGTTTATTAAAAAGTGTAGATTTACCGACATTCGGTCTGCCTACAATCGCAATTACAGGTTTATTCATTCTTCTATCATTCCTTTACCGTAGTAACTTCTCTTACAAGTTCGTCACCGTTGTTATTTACAATTCCAAGAGAAATATTAAGCTCACGCTCAACATCTTCAACCGAAACATCATCAAGGAAAATGTCATTTTCAAATCTAAGCATAGATGACGGAATAAAAAGTTTGTCGCCAAGGTCTTTGTCTTTCAGCTGATCAATCAAGTCACCGCCTGTGACCAAACCCGACACATTAACTCCTCCGCCAAAAAAGTTATTTTTAATTGCAACAACATTTATCTCTATATTTGGAAATTTTGTTGCAATAATCTTCATCATATCTCTCAAATAAGGTGCAACAGCCTCGCCGCATGCCATAGTCACCTTATAATTCAATGCATCATTGTAGTCGCTGTCCTCCACAGCAAACTCAATTTCTTCTTTAAGACAGGCAATCATACCAATACCGTCTTCTACGGCGGGAAAGCCCTCATAAAAATCAGGATCGGGAATCGGTCTGTTAGCCTTTATATAAAATTCATCGCCGGCATAAAAAATTCTTCTGCCGTACTTTTTAACACATTCATCACCGAATTTTTCGATTATATCAAGCGTCTGTGCGGCAGTTTCTTGATTGTATTCCGTAAGCGGATATAATCCTTGACGGTATTTTGTAAGTCCTACAGGCACGACAGCGGTCATATTAACTCCAAGTTTTTCAAGATCGGTAAAAGTACGGATAAGTTCATCACCGTCATTTATACCGGGGCAAGCAACAATCTGACAGTTAAGACTGATTCCTGCCTTTGCAAAACTTTCAAGATGTCTTAACGCATCACCTGCAAAACGGTTATGCATCATCTTACAGCGCAGTTGTGGATTCGTGGTGTGAACCGACACATTTATCGGGCTGATGTGCATTTTTATGATTCTGTCAATTTCGTGCTGTGTAAGGTTTGTGAGCGTAATGTAATTACCAAACAAAAATGAAAGTCTGCTGTCATCGTCTTTAAAATAAAGTGATTCACGCATACCTTTAGGCAATTGGTCTATAAAACAGAAAATACACTTATTACGGCAACTCTTTTGCTCGTCCATCAGATAAGTTTCAAACTCAAGACCGATTTCCTCGTATTCACTTTTCACAATACGCACTGTTCTGATTTCGCCGTTTTTATCTTTAATCTCGAGTGTCAAATCTCTGTTTACCTGATAAAAACGGTAATCGAGGACATCTTCGATTATATTTCCGTTAATACTAAGCAGAATTTCACCGCTTTTAATTTTTGCTCTGTCTGCGTGACTGTTAGCAGTCACACCAAATATATTTACAGCCACGAACTCACCTCACACTTATTTTACACAAAAATCACGAAAAATTCAAGGTATCAGAGCAAAACAAAAGGGCGTACAGAATTCTGCCGCCCATAATGTTTGTACCGTAATTAGTTCTCGTTAGCTTTTACGATTACCTGTCTGCCGTTATACATACCGCAGTTGCCGCAAGCTCTGTGAGCTGCCTTGTACTCACCGCAGTTAGGGCAAATTACAAGTGTTGGAGCGTTGAGCTTCCAAACTGTTGAACGTCTTGAACTCTTTCTTGCGTGTGAAGTTTTTCTCTTTGGTACTGCCATTACAAAGACCTCCTTACAATAACATATATCAATCCATAAGTTGTTTAAGAATCTCGAGCCTTGGGTCAACCTGCTTTTTATCGCAATCGCATTCACCCTCATTAAGATTATGACCGCACTGACTGCACAGTCCTTTACAATCTTCTTTACAGAGGTTTTTCTGCGGAAGCGACAACAGCACATCAGAAATAACCGTTTCATCAAGGTCGAGTACAAAATCAGGTGTTTCAATATAGTCGTCGTTGCCGTCAGTTTCAAGAGTACGGGCAAGCTTATGAGTAAACTTGTACTTCATCTTCCTTGTAAATTCTTCTCCACATCTGTCGCAGCTGCGAACATAGTCAAAGCTGACAAGCAAAGTAAGGTCAACAAGTGATGCCCTGTTTCCTGCTGTTGCGGTAATATCAAGCGGTGTTTTGAATGGAAAAACGCCGTCAATGTCAATATTGCTTATATCCAGCTTATAGCTGATTGTTTTTTCTTCGCCTTCATTTTGAAAGACACTTTTAAGTTCAAAAAGCATAATTGCACCTCTTGACCGCATAAACGCATATTAAAACGCTATTGATTATTATACAAAAGTATTTGCGCTTTGTCAACCGATATTTACGATAAATTCTTCATAAATACGCTATTTTTTTAATTTTTTTCAAAATTATTATTTATAGGAATTATAAGTAAAATTCATTGTTAATGCACAAAATACAAGTTATAAATTTAAGTAAATATCAGACATATTAAAATGAGTTTATAGGGTATTTTTTCTGTTCTAAATTTTGGTTAAACTTGATAAATTGGGTTTAGCGGAGCGTCGGTCGGGCATTTAAATTTAGCTAACGCTAAATTATCCTCCCAAAGGCAAAAAAGTTTACTCAATTTTTTCAAAAATTGCGGGTATGGGCAGCGCCCATAAAAATCTTCCGATATAACAATTTATCAGGCGCAAACAGCCACGCTGTTTGCGTGCTTGCACATAGTTTGAAAAACAGGCGACAGCATTTTATAAAAGAAATAATGAACTTTTCATTATATATCGAATGGCTTTCTTGTTGCTATCGCATTTAAGGGCATTCGCCGTTGCGTTCAAGCCGCCAAACAGGGAGCTGTTTGGCTATCGTCAGATTGTGTAAGCGGAAAGTATTTGTGGGCTTTGCCCACACCACAGCCTTTGAAAAGGTTGACCAAACTTTTATAATTATTTGGTAAAACATTTTACAAACCATAATTTACACAATTTTTCTGAAATTTATTCTTAATCATAATATCAAAAATGGGCTGACCTGTCAGGTCAGCCCAAAGAAATCTAAATTATTACTAATTAAGATTAGAACATCTCTCTCTTGCGAATGACGAACATTACGCCTGTAGCAGAAACAAGAAGAGTAAGAATTACAACTGCGAGTGTAGCGTCACCTGTCTTAACTGTGCCGTTATCATTGTTAGTTGTGTTGTTGCCGTTATTAGCTGTATCAGCTGTGCCCGGCTTAACTGTTGCGCCTGTCGATGATGTAGCATCTTCAGTTGCAGGAGCTATTGTTGTTTCAGAAGCCTTAGTTGTCTCAGTAGCCTTAGTTGTCTCAGTTGCCTTTGTTGTTTCAGGAGCCTTTGTTGTCTCAGTTGCCTTTGTTGTTTCAGGAGCCTTTGTTGTCTCAGGAACTGTTGGCGCTACATATGTTGACTCTGTAAGAGTTGTATTAGCAACCTTAAGAACTGAAGGATCCTTAATTTCAGAATCAACTACGAACGAGTTCATTGTTGAAGCATCAACCTGCATTTTGTCGGGGTCAAGCTCGCCTGTTGTAAGAACTCTTACGTCAAGGTCGATAGTTGTTTCAACATTTTCAGGCTCACCGATTACATCAAATGTAACCTGTATAAATGGCTTCTTAGAGTCGATTGCGTAAAGACCAAGGTCAGAAGCGTTAGAATTGATTTTTCCCGGAAGGCTTGTATTAAAAACATAGCCGCTTGGAATCTGTGGCATAATGGCGAGTTTCTTGCCTGTAGCATCAAGGTTTGACTTGTTGTTATACTCAAGAACAGTGTTATCAAATTTTAAGTACCACTCAAGGTTTACGAGATCTCTGTCTGTGCCAAGGTAGTAAGTAACTGTAACCTGCTTTGTTGAGTTATCATACACAGCCTTAGCATCTGAGAAGACGTTTGACTTAGCATTTACTGTAAGAGCAGGCTTTGAAACTGGAGCAGGAGCTGTTGTAGCTTCCTCTGAAGCTGTTGTTTCAACTGCCTCTGTTGTAGCTACAGTTGAGTCAGGCTCTGTTGGTGTTGGTTTAACACCGTCCTCTTTATCCTTAAGTGCCTTTTCAAATGACATATACTCTGTGTTGTAAACAGCGCCGTCACCCTTTACAGGTGTGTAACCATATTCGCCGTTACCATAGTAGTAGTACCACTGACCACGGCATGTAAGCTTCTGGTTGAGTGGGTTCTCTTCAATTCTGTTTTCATCAATAACATAAATCATGTTATTAAAATTTCTGATACCTTCCGGATAAAGCTCGTTACTAGGATCGTCTTCATCAGTTTTAGGCCAGTAACCCCAAGCCTCTTCACCATCATCGTCTACACATGTAACATCTGATGTCTGAGCAGCCTTTGTGTACTGAGGAGCCGTTGGATCATCACCGCCGTCAACATAGTTGTTGAAGATGAGCTTAGGAACATCCGTTGGAACATCAATACAGAAAATGTTTTCGTTCTCAGTTTCTTTAACCTTATACATATCCTGCCATGTTTCGCAAGCATCTGTGCCTTCCCACCAGTATGCACCTGTTGATGTTGTGAACTCATTTTCCCATCTCTGTGGCATATAGAAATAATATCTATATGTTTCAGTTCCCTCTGAAGGAACATAGTTACCATCGCTGTCTGTGTCAGCTGAAACGCTAACTGCTGCAACTGCTACCATTGAAGCAGAAAGAGCCATAGCCAACATAAGACTAATGATCTTCTTGGACATTAGAAATTTCCTCCTATAAAAATATGTTTCCGATATACTCGGTATGACAATTATATAATAATTTGCTCAAAAAATCAAGGCTTTTTCAAAAAAACAGGTCGATTATAGGGTGTAATAATAACCAAAAATCAGTTACAATTTTTAAACAATTTTTAATTTTGCAATAAACAGTCAAAACTGTTCGTCACTTTAAGTCATATCGTTGTCAATATTGTCACTATCAGTATTCAAACCGTTTTTCGTATTTTCTTTATGTCTGAAATACATAACTCCGCCGATTGCTCCGCCTATCAGCAGCAAGCCGCAAACGATTACAATCGTTGTAACCGATGCACCCGAACCCGATTTCTGCACATCAACATATTGCGTATTGCCTTGGTTATTTTGCGGCATCATTGTTGTTTTTTCGCCGATTACAGCTTTATGGTCCGTTTTTTCATCTGTATTATCATTTCCTTTACCGTCTATATAATTAATAAAATTTCCCTGGTAAGTATTTATATATTTTTCCGCTTCTTCAACAATCGGTGTTTTTTCTGACACAACAGTTTCTCCGTCTGACTTAATATCATAGGTTATGGTATATGCAGTAAGAGTATTCATATCGCTGTCATACATTTCTTTAATAAAATATGTAACATTAGTATTTCCGGATTTTTTAACCTTAAAATTCATAGATACAAGCTGTGTACGGGATGAAAAGCTTGCATAATTTGATATATCAGAGAAATTAAAAGTCATATATCCGTCAAGATTTCCATTATAAATCACACCGTTCAAATTATCAAAATTAATAGAATCAGTGTCAATTTCAAGGTAATCTGTATCATAAAAAACATATGCCTGCATACCCATTACATCTTTTGATGCATCAGCAATATACATTGAATATGTAAATGTGTCCCCCACAGCAACAGAAGCAGCATCGTTAATTTTCACTTCTTCCGCCGCATTTGCATTTAGAGGTACAGCGCAAAGCATCATAAGTGCAGAACAACAAGCTAACGTAGTTTTAATTTTTTTAAACATAAAATCAATTCCTTATATATAATACATTTATTATATAATATTATAAACAAAATTTCAACGAACTTATATAAAATTTAATTTGAATTTTATGTGATAATTTTAAAAAAGAAATAAATCTATGTTGAGTTATATTTTAAACATAAGATAAACACCATAAATTGTGGTTTAGCAAAGTGTCGGTCGGGCATTGAAATTTAGCTAACGCTAAATTATCCTCCAAAAAGCAAAAAAGTTTACTCAATTTTTTTAAAAATTGCGGGTTGGGGCAGCGTCAATAAAAATCTTCCGATAGAACAATTTATCAGGTGCAAACAGCCACGCTGTTTGCGTGCTAAAACCAAGTTTGTTAAAACAGGCGACAGCCATTAAAAAAGCCTATATTTTTTAATGAAATAACGAATTTCTTTTCTTATTGCTATCGCTTTTTAAGGCTAACGCCGTTGTGTTCAAGCCGCCAAACAGCGAGCTGTTTGGCTATCGTCAGATTGCATAAACGGAAAGTATTTGTGGGCTTTGCCCACACCCACGACCTTTGAAAAGGTCGACCAAACTTTTATAATTACTTGCCGAAACAATTTGCTAAACCATAATTTAGACTTCTGAATTATAAACAAAAAACACCCTCTGATTTCTCAGAGGGTGAAAAAACTAAGTTTTATTAATGCTTATAAAAGATTATTTAACCTTCTTGCGGGTAAAGTAAACTACACCGGTAGCTGATACAAGTACAAGGAGGATAACTGCTGCCATAGAAGCATTACCTGTCTTAACTGTACCATTGTTGTTATTGGCTGTATTGTTGCCATTGTTACCGTTGTTAGCTGTATCGGCTGTACCCGGCTTAACTGTTGCGCCTGTTGAAGATGTTGCATCTTCTGTTGCAGGAGCAAGAGTTGTATTAGGTGTTGTTGTATTCTGTGCAATTGTTGTTGCAGGAACTGTTGTTGCCGGAGCTGTTGTTGCTGGAACTGTTGTTTCAGGAACTGTTGTTGCCGGAACTGTTGTTTCAGGAGCTGTTGTTGGTACTTGAGAAGCTTCTGTTACAGTTACTGTAGCAACTGCGCCAAGCTTTGTAGCATAGTTGAAGTTTGAAAGGTCAATTCTGAGTGTTACATCAGCAAATTCATATGGTACATTTACAGTGAGGTTCTGACCGTTGTATACAGCGTCAAATGCAACGCCGGATTCAGGTGTGAAGCCCTCTTCTGCACTGCCCCAGCTGTCAGCCCATGTGCCGTTAGCTGCGAACTTAACCTGGTAGTTGTCAAACTCAGGTACATTGTGATATGTAATCTCATAAACCTTATCTGCAACCTGCTCCATCTCATTAGCTGTTGGATCCCAAGCTACGCCGTTTAACCATGATTCATCATCAGGGTCACCGTTACCAACAGCATGCATGCTTTTGATTTCAATATCAGAAACGATCTGAACACCGTCACCTGAAACAGTGATTTTGCGTGTATTGCTGTCATATGTAACTGTTACATCACAAGCGGCAAGAACATTAAAGGTTATATTGTTGTCTCCGCCGTTATCACCGATCCAATTCTGACCGCCATCAGCTGTATTTTCTACAACCTTAATCTGAAGTGAATCAGCAATCTGAACATCGGTAAATACCTTAGTGTATGTACCGTCGCCGTTATCTGTCATAACATTTTCAGGAGCTTCTTCCGGGCTACCCTTCCATAAAACACCGCAAAGTTCTTCTGAACCTGCTACAACATATGTTGAACCTGCAGGAGCAGGAGCTGTTGTTGGTTCAGCTGTTGTTGGAACAACAGGTGTAACTTTACCTGCCTGAATTTCAGTTTCAACTGAATATTTTGTTGATGTTTCAGCAAGAACGCCATCTCTTACAAGACCCTCTTCCTGAGCCTCGTCTGTTACGCCCTCAGCGTTTGCAAGTGAGAGTGTAAGGTTATCAACTGTGAGGTTTACATCTGTTTCGCCAAGACCAAGTTTCTTGAATACAACTGAAACAAATGGTGTCTTCTGGTTGAAATTGTAAAGCTCAAGGCTTGACATATTACCATAAACCTTGCCTGCTGTTGCAGAGTTTACTACTACACCGTTTGTGTAAGGAGTCATAACACTGTCAAGAGCGAGCATTGTTGGGTCATAAGTAAGGTTGAAGTCTGCGTTAAGAACATTCTTCTCTGACTCAAAGTAATAAGTTACTGTTACATACTCTTCGTCACCTGCAACAACATTAGATGATGCAGGGAATAAGTTAGAAGTAGCATTTACAGTAAGAGCACCAGCAGGAACTTCTTCTGTAGTTTCAGGAACTGTTGTTTCCGGAACTGTAGTTTCAGGAACTGTTGTTTCCGGAACTGTTGTTTCAGGAACTGTTGTTTCAGGAGCTTCTGTTGACTCTGTCGATGGAACAAATGTTGACTCTGTGAGTTTTGTTTCAGCAGAAACAATATATGAAGGATCTACTATTTTATACTCCAGTACGAATGATACCATTGTATCAGGATCAACTCTCATTGTATTAAAGTCCATTTCGCCCTTTGTAAGAACTCTTACATTAAGGTTTACATTTGTTTCAACATTTTCAGGATTACCCTTTACATCTAAAACAATCTTAATAAACGGAACCTTTGCATCAATTGTGTAAAGGCCAAGGTCAGAAGAGTTGGCGTTTACCTTGCCGGGGATACTTGTGTTGATTACAGAACTGCTTGTAATCTGTGGCATAATACCAAGTTTCTTACCTGTAGAATCAAGGTTGTTCTTGTTGTCTACCTTAAATATGTTACTGTCATATGTGAAGTACCATTCGAGGTTTACAAGGTCACAATTTGTACCAAGATAGTAGCATACTGTTACCTGATTTGTTTTGCTGTTGTATTCTGCTTTTGCTGTTGAGAATACATTAGATGTTGCATTTACTGTAAGAGGTGCTTTCTCCGGAGCAGCTGTTGCCTGTGTGGCAGGAGCAGTTGTTGCTTCTGTTGTAGCAACTTCTGTTGTTTCAGCAGGAGTTGACACTTCAGTTACTGTAACGGTTGCCTTAGCACCTAACTTTGTAGCATAATCAAAGTTTGTGAGGTCGAGCTTGAGTGTTACATCAGCAAATTCATAAGGAACATTAACGGTAAGGTTCTCTCCGTTATATGCTGCGTCAAACTCTACGCCTGATTCAGGTGTGAAGTTTTCCGCTGCACTGCCCCAACTGTCAGTCCATCCGCCGTTAGCGGCAAACTTAACCTGATAGTTGTCGAACTCAGGTACATTCTTGAATGTAATCTCATAAACTTTTTCTGAAACTTCTGTCATAGGGTTAGCTGCAGGATCCCAAGCTGCACCGTTTAACCAAGCTGCATCTTCAGGGTCGCCGTTACCAACAGCATTGATGCTCTTGATATCGAGATTTGTTACAAACTGAACGCCGTCGCCTGTAACAGTGATTTCTTTAGTAGAAGAATCAAATTTTACTGTTACATCACTTGCAGCAGTTACATTAAATGTAATGTTATTGCCTGTTGCGTCGCCAATCCAGTTCTGTGAACCGTCAGCACCATTTTCTACAACCTTAAGTGTAAGACCTGATGCCGGCTGAACATTGGTAAATACTTTTGTGTAAGTACCGTCGCCATTGTCTGTCATAACATTTGCAGGAGCTTCTTCTGGGCTGCCCTTCCATAAAACGCCGCAAAGTTCTTCTGCGCCGGCAACTACATATGTTGTATCTGCAGCAGAAACTGAAATTGCTGCAAATGACAATGAAGTTACCATAAGCATCAGAGAGACAACAAGGCTTAATGCTTTTTTGAACATTTTCTTTTTCCTCCTTTAATAATAATGCTTCTATAAGCTATTCTATTATATAATAGAAACTCCCCAAAAGTCAAATGAATTTGACACTTTGGAGAGTTATTTTTATAAATTTTTGTTATTTTGGCTAATTGCACAAAAACAAGATTGTTTTTTCGGTCATTCGTAACCATTAATATTATGAGATTGCCAGTTCCAAGAGTCACGGCACATATCTTCAAGATCTTTTTCGGCTTTCCAACCGAGAATTTCATATGCTTTTGTCGGATCGGCGTAACATTCTGCTATATCGCCCGCTCTTCTCGGCTTTATATCATAAGGAATTTCAATATTATTAACCTTGCTGAATGCCTTAACAATATCAAGTACGCTGTAGCCTGTACCTGTGCCAAGGTTAAATATCTCTGTGCCCTTGTGCTGTTCGGCATAATCAATAGCTTTTACATGACCTTTTGCAAGATCCACAACATGGATATAATCTCTTACGCCTGTGCCGTCATGTGTAGGATAGTCATTACCGAACACACCGAGTCTTTTAAGTCTGCCTGCAGCAACCTGTGTAATATAAGGCATAAGGTTGTTTGGAATACCGTTAGGATTTTCGCCGATTCTACCGCTTTCGTGAGCACCGATCGGATTGAAATATCTTAAAAGAACTACGGAAAGGTTGCTGTCAGCCTTTGCTGCGTCTGTAAGAATCTGCTCATTCATAAGCTTTGTCCAACCGTAAGGGTTTGTACAGCCTGTAGGCATTGTTTCAACGAGCGGAACACTCTTTGGAATACCATATACAGTAGCGGATGAGCTGAATACAAAGTTTGCTACTGAATATTTCTTCATAACCTCAAGCAAAGCAAGCGTTGAATCAAGATTGTTTCTGTAGTAAGCTACAGGAATTTCGCAGCTCTCGCCTACTGCCTTAAGACCTGCAAAGTGAATTACCGCATCAATTTTATTTTCGGCAAAAAGTTTGTCCAAAGCTTCAACATTGCAAACATCAATGTTGTAAAGCGGAATTTTTTTGCCTGTAATCTCCTCTACCCTCTCAATAGCTTTTGGAGAACTGTTTGAAAAATTATCCGCAACTACTACAGTATGGCCTGCATTTATAAGTTCAATACAAGTATGTGTACCAATGTAGCCTGCGCCACCGGTCAGCAAAACATTCATAGTGATTTCCTTTCTATGTATAATGTATATTCGTCAGCACTTTTCAGGTTCAGGATACTCAACACCGAATGTTTCGGCTGTCACCTTTTTCATAACCTGTGCGTCAAGAGGTTTATCTGCAAAGTCAGTATCGCACTCGGCAATCCGGTTTACAACATCCATACCCTCAATTACTTTACCGAATGCTGCATACTGTCCGTCAAGATGAGGAGCATTTTTATGCATAATAAAGAACTGTGAACCTGCAGAGTCAGGCATCATTGAACGAGCCATAGAAAGTACGCCCTCTGTGTGCTTGAGGTTATTTTCAAAGCCGTTAACAGCAAATTCGCCTTTAATTGAGTAACCGGGGCCACCCATACCTGTTCCATCAGGACAACCGCCCTGAATCATAAAACCGTAAATAACTCTGTGAAAAGTAAGTCCGTCATAATAGCCATTATTTACAAGGCTAAGAAAATTATTAACTGTATTTGGCGCAATTTCGGGATAAAGCTCGGCTTTAATAACAGAGCCGTTCTCCATCTCAATAGTAACTACAGGATTTTGTGACATAAAAATCGTCCTTTCATTTTTTATATTACAAATAAATTTATATACTGGCCTTTGCCTTACATTTTACGCTAAATCACCAAAAATATCAAGTGAATTTTTATACTTAAAAATATTTAATAATAAAATTTAATAACTTTACTTTTTAATAAAAATATGATACAATAAATAGAAATAGTTATATAGTCTTTTTGTAATATTTTATTAATTTTATGTATTAAGGGATTGAACATTAATATTATCATTGTTCAAGGAGTGTTTTTATTGTCATTATCAGTACACAAGTCAGCCGAAGATTACCTCGAGGCTATACTTTTAATTAAACAAAAAAGAGGATGCGTTCGTTCTATCGACATAGTAAATCTTCTCGGTTTTTCAAAGCCAAGCGTAAGCGTTGCCATGAAAAAGCTAAGAGAAAACGATTACATTCTTATGGACAGCGAGGGTTATATCACCCTTACCGAAAGCGGAATGAATATTGCGCAGAAAATTCTTGAAAAGCATAATTATATAGCCGAACTTTTAATTTCTCTCGGTGTAAGCGAAGAAACAGCTTATGAAGATTCATGTAAAATCGAGCACGATATAAGCGAAGAGAGTTTTATAGCATTAAAAAAGCTCTCGGGAATTTTAGCCGATAAAACAAATAACTGATAAAATAAACAGCAGTCATTATTACTTTACGATATAGACTGCTGTTTTTATATTGTTCTATTTTCTTTATTAATTACGGTTTAATAAAATACTTTTATAGTTACTTGGCAAAACCGTTTGCTAAACTATATTAAAATCTTTTGAATTTAAATTATTATACAGTAAGCTCTGTCAATAATCAATAATTTTCTTCGTGAATTTCAAAGTATGACTGTGGGTGAGCGCACACAGGGCAAACCTGCGGAGCTTTCTCTCCTACTACAATATGACCGCAGTTACGACATTCCCATACCTTAACTTCACTCTTTGCAAACACTTCCTGCATTTCAACATTATGGAGTAATGCACGGTAACGCTCTTCGTGTGCTTTTTCAATAGCACCGACCATACGGAATTTCTTTGCGAGTTCAGGAAATCCCTCTTCCTCCGCTGTCTTTGCAAAACCTTCGTACATATCAGTCCATTCGTAATTTTCGCCCTCTGCAGCTGCGGCAAGATTTTCTGCTGTACTGCCAATACCGTTCAATTCTTTAAACCACATCTTTGCATGTTCTTTTTCATTATCTGCTGTTTTCAGAAATAATGAAGCTATCTGCTCAAATCCGTCTTTCTTAGCCTTTGACGCAAAGTAAGTATATTTATTTCTTGCCTGTGATTCACCTGAAAAAGCCTCAAGTAAATTTTTCTCTGTCTGTGTACCGGCATATTTATTTGCCATAAAGTTCAACCCTTTCTAATTCATATTTTCTATAATTATCATATAAATCAGTAATGATTACTGTATTTATATAATATACTATTGTCGAGTATTTGTCAACACTTTTCCGAAAAATTTTTCAAAAAATAAAAAGGCAACTTTTACATTGCCTTTCTACCGAATTATAAAGTTTTAATTTTACACAAGCTCTATCGGAGCAAGCTGCGGAAAGATATTTCTCAATACCGTATATATCATTATCGCTATAAACGCACCCCATAAAAAGTATTTGCTGTGTACAAATGTGCGCAGTTTTTTTCCGAAAGCTCTGAAAACGAGTTCAATATAAAGTACAAATAATGTAGCAAGAGAAACTATAACCAACGGATTTTGCTTTAACGACAATATAACATCTCCGTGAATTAGCGCATAAACCGCTCTTGTACAGCCGCACCCGGGACAGTAAATTCCTGTAAGCTCGTATAAATAACAAGACGGTAATGTTATGTATCTGAAAACATACAACGAAAACAAATACGCCATACCAACAGATGCAAACGGTAATATAAATACCAATATTTTTTGATATGTTTTATATGGAGTAATTATTTATACCACCTCGTATATAAACTTGCTGTTAAAATTAATAATAATTATAGCTGTTTGAACCGCTGAATATAGCAGCACCTGTTGCTGCTGAAATAATAATCATAATAATCATAATACCTAATGCAATCGCAGACAAGATAAGCTGTGCTCTTGCAAAATTCTTAAGTGACTTTTTAGGTGTGCTGCCAAAAGCCCAAACAAACATCATAATAAGATAAACAATAGGGCCTACGCACGGAATGATATTAAGGCAGAAAATTCCAATCCAGTGAAGAACAGAAACATGCTCTTCGTCATTGCTCATATTATTATAGTTAGGCTGCTGATAAGACGGAGTCTGATTGTAACCTGTGCCGTAAGAATTCTGATAATTTTGATTGTTGTCAGTCCCATATGGTCGCTGGTAATCCTGTGCGGAATAGTTTTGCGAACCGTATGGCTGCTGATAGTCCTGTGCAGAATATGTATTCTGATTTTGCTGTGGATTTTGGTTATTGTTCCAAGAATCGTTGTTGTAATTGTCCATAGTTTTCCTCCAAATTTTAATAAGCCACAAAAGCAAATTAATATAACCTACTCAATATAATTATAAAATACAGTTATTTTAATGTCAATAATTTATTGAAAATATTATAATTTTACAAACCTGCTTAATATGTAATCTCCACAGGAGCAAGTGTGTGAAAAATATTTCTTAAAATTGTATAAACAATCAATAAAGCGAACATTATCCATATAAAACCTTGCGTATTAATAAATGTATTGATTTTTTTACCAAAAGCACGGAGTACGAACTGAATATACAGAATAAGAACAATAACTATTCCAACCGCTAAAAAAGCATTTTGCCTTAGCGAAAGCAGAATATCTCCGTTAACAAGCGCATATACCGCTCTTGTCGCTCCACAGCCGGGGCAATACAAACCTGTAACATGATGTATATAACACGGTGGCAATGAAATGTACTTAAACGCAAAAGCACAAATCAGATAACACAAAAAAAGTAAGGCAAACGGTAAAATTAAAACCAAAATTTTTTGATATGTTTTGCACGGCTTAATAATAAAAATCACCCCAAAGCAAAACAAGCAGACATATAGTCCGCTTGTTGCTTGCTATGTAATAAAATTAATAGTAAATTAGGAAATTGAACTGATAAATGCGCCTGAAACAATTTGAGTAATAAGAAGTATTGCCCATATTACTAAAGCAATAATAGAAAGAATGATACCTGCAGTTGCAAGTCCGTTATTTTCAGGCTTTGCCTTTTTAGAATTAATACCAAGAATAAGACCAACTATACCGCAAGGAGCACAACAGCAAAGACCTATAATACCGAGTACAAGTGATGCAGTAGCATTATTCTTTGCGCTTTTATCCTCTACAGGATACTGATTGTAGTTAGGATACTGCTGCTGATAGTTATTCTGATTGTAGTTACTGTAATCAGGCTGTGAACCGTATGGCTGCTGATAATCATTTGCACCATATGACTGCTGCTGATAACCCTGATTATTGTCTGTACCGTAAGGCTGCTGGTAACCCTGATTATTGTCTGTACCGTAAGGCTGCTGGTAACCCTGATTTGAGTAGTTATTCTGCTGTGGATCCGGGCCGTTGCCCTGTGGGTTATTCCAAGAATCGTTGTTGTAGCCGTTATTGTTGTAATTGTCCATCTTTTTCCTCCATAAATTTGTAAGCATAAAATCAGCAAACCACTGTAAATATACATAATTTGCCTTAATGTTTATTATAAAGTACAAGTCAACAAATGTCAACAAGTAATTAATAAATGCCACAAATTAATACATATTTATTTACAGTTCAATACTCATAGTGGCAAAAGCATTAAGGTCTGTGCTTGCAATATTTCCGCTTAAAAATTCATAATATCCCTGCGAGCCAACCATTGCCGCATTGTCACCGCAAAGAGATTTTTCGGGCATATAAAAAGCAAGTCCGTGCTTATCACATTCTTCCCGTAAAGAAGAACGCAAAAGTCGGTTTGCAGACACACCGCCCGCAATAACCAGCTTGTCAACCTTTAAATCTTCTGCCGCTTTCAAAAAATTGGTTTTTAAACAGTCAACAACCGCATATCTGAAAGATGCGCAAACATCTGCCTTGTTAAGTTCTATGCCCTTTTGCGCAGAATTATGAATTAGATTTATTACAGCTGTTTTAAGTCCCGAAAAGCTGAAATCATACTGTGAACCGCTTACGGTAGGTCTTGGCAACTTAAATGCAAAAGGATCGCCGTCCTCTGCTACCTTATCAAGTGCAATTCCGCCCGGATACGGCATACCCATAGTTCTTGCCGCTTTATCAAATGCCTCGCCTGCCGCATCATCTCTTGTTTTGCCGATAATGCGCATTTTTGTGTAATCCTCAACCATTACAATATGACTGTGACCGCCCGAAACAACAAGACAAAGAAACGGCGGTTTTAAATCGGGATTAGAAATATAATTAGAGGCAATGTGCGACCTTAAATGATGGGTCGGAACAAGCGGAAGTCCTGTTGAAAGAGAAAGTCCCTTTGCAAAATTAACTCCTACAAGCAAAGCCCCTATAAGTCCAGGTGCGTATGTAACCGCAATTGCATCTATTTCTTTTAAAGTAAGTTCTGCCTGCTCAAGCGAGTTTTTTACAACAGGCACTATTGCCTCGGCGTGTCTGCGGGATGCAATTTCGGGAACAACACCGCCATACAGTTTATGCTCCTCAACCTGAGAGGCAACAACAGAGGATATAACTTTTCTTCCGTCCTCAACAACCGCTGCTGCGGTTTCGTCACAAGAGGACTCTATTGCAAGTATCTTCATAAAAATAATCCTTTCGTTTTATCAAAAATACTTTGTCATCAGTATTGCGTTTTCGACAGGTTCAGAATAATAATTCTTTCTCTCCCCCACCTTAACAAAGCCTGCGTTTGAATACAGTCTTATTGCATTTTCATTGGATTGTCTTACCTCAAGAGTCAAAAAAGCCAGGCTGTTTTTCTTGGCAAAGGTAACAAGAGTATTTATCAAAGCCGTACCTATGCCCTTTTTTCGTGCGTTTTCATCAACCGCCACATTAAAAATATATCCTTCGTCAACAACAACATTCATTCCTATGTAGCCGAGAACCTTATCGTCCTCAACGCTTACATAAAAATGCGAGCCGTTGTTTTTTAGTTCAGACTCAAGACTTTTTAATGACCACGGATGAGAAAAGCATTTATTTTCAATCTCTGCCACATGTAAAAGGTGGCTTTCTTTCATTTCTTCAATTCTCATATTGTTTTAAAATTTCCTTAACGGCACTGCAAATTTCATCTCGGCACTGTCTGTAAACCTCAACGCCGCACATATACGGGTCGGCAACATTAATAACCTCGATTTTATCGGCAGGGACAGCGCACTGCGTCATAAGAAAAAACTTGTGGCTTGTCGACATACAATAAAATTTATCGTATTCGTCAAGTTTTTTATCGGAATAAGCCGTAGAATGCATATCCGAAATATCAATACCGATTTCTTTGCAGACTTCAACCGAATTTTCAGAAACAGGCATACCCGTAACGGTTGTTGTACCCATACTCTCTGCCCTTACGGCAAGTCCTTTTTCCTCTGCAAAACGGTTAAAAACAGCCTCTGCCATAGGGCTGCGGCAAGTATTGCCTGTACATACAAACATAATTTTATTTTTTGGCATCATACCAAGTCCTTCCGACAGCAGCGTCGGCGGTAAGAGGAACAGAAAGTTTTACGGCGTTTTCCATTTCCTCCTGCAACAGCTTTGCCACTGTTTCCTTTTCGTTTTCGGGAGCCTCGACAATCAACTCATCGTGCACCTGCAAAATAAGTCTTGCCTGCAAGCCCTCTTTTTTCATTCTTTCGTCAACTTTAATCATTGCAATTTTGATAATATCTGCGGCAGTGCCCTGAATCGGCATATTTCTTGCCACACGCTCACCGAAAGCTCTCATCATATGCTTGCCCGAGCTAAGTTCAGGCAAATATCTTCTTCTGCCAAACATTGTTTCAACATAACCGTCACGCTTTGCTTTTTCAACGACATTTTTCATATATTCGTCAACACCGCTGTAATGAGCGAGGTAGTCTTTAATATATTTAGATGCCTCTTTATTGGTTACTTTAATATCCTTAGCAAGTGAGTAAGCACCGATTCCGTAAACTATACCGAAGTTTACTGCCTTGGCACGACTGCGCATTGTGGAATTAACCATTTCAACAGGCATATTAAACACCTGTGACGCTGTAATAGTGTGAATATCGGCATTCGTATTAAATGCCTCTATCATATTCTTATCGCCCGAAATATGAGCAAGCACTCTTAATTCAATTTGAGAATAGTCGGCATCAACAAGCACCCAACCCTCTCTTGCGGCAAAAAACCTTCTCAATTCTCTGCCGATTTCTGTACGGACAGGGATATTTTGTAAATTAGGCTCTGTTGAGCTGATTCTTCCAGTTCTGGTTTCGGTTTGATTAAAACTTGAGTGTATTCTGCCGTCCTTGGCAATAACCTTTAACAACCCCTCGCAATAGGTTGAATAAAGTTTTGCAAGCGTACGGTACGAAAGCACCATTTCAACCGCAGGATGTTCGTAACGCAGACTTTCAAGCACCTCTGCATTTGTGCTGTAGCCGCTTTTTGTTTTCTTCTTACACGGAAGTCCTAAATCTTCAAAAAGCGCCTTGCCAAGCTGTTTCGGAGAATTTATGTTAAATTCATAACCGATGCTTGTGTATATCTCATTTTCAAGATTTTTTATCTGTTCGTGCAATATCTTGCCGTAGTCCTCTATACCCTGCCTGTCAACGGCAAATCCGATGTTCTCCATTTTAGCAAGCACCTTTGCAAGAGGAATTTCAATATCTGTCAATAGCTTTTCCTGTTCGTTTGTATCTATATCTTTCTTAAGTTTTTCGCAAAGCACATCATATACGGCAAGAGCAGAAAGTTCCGAAAACTTCTCGTTTTTCGGAAGCGTTATTCCGTAACCGCCGCATAAATTTTCGTCACTGTAATCTTTTGATGACGGCTCGATAAGATATGCCGCAAGTTCAATATCAAACGCAAGCGATTTTACTTCAATATTTTTCTTATCGGCATAAGCAAAAACTGTCTTACTGCCGTGAGTAAATTTCAAAATTTCTTCATTTTCAAGAAGTTTGTCGAAAAATTCGTTATCCTTAACAATATAAACTTTACCGTCAAAAAGAATATTGCAAACAGGATTTTCTATATCAGAAAAATCAGTTTTAAAATATACCTTACCCTGTTTTTTAATATTCTCATACAGAACATTAGCATCTGCATTTTCTACAACTTCAAAGTTCTGCACAGTTGCAGGCTTTTCCTCCGCTGTCGGCATTTCTTTTAATCCGAGTTTGTCGATAAGCGAGAATAGCTCAAGTTTTGCCATAAACCTCGCACATTCTTCGGGGTCTTTCAATTCGACTTTGTAATCCTCAACATTTGTATTGATAGGAACTTCACAGAAAATCTCACCGAGCATACGACTTAACTTTGCATTTTCCTCGGAATTTTTAAGTTTATTTCTGATGCCGTCCTTAACATCTATCTCGTCAATATGGCTGTAAATGTAATCAACACTGCCAAAGCGTGAAATCAAATCGCCTGCACCCTTAGGGCCGATTCCCGCAACACCGGGAATATTATCGGACGAATCGCCTTGAATAGCCTTAATTTCTATAAGCTGTTTTGGTGTAACGCCGTAATCCTCAAGAATTTTTGCGGGTGTATAACTGATGTCTTGCTTGTTTGTGCAGAGATGCACTGTTGTTGTATCGGAAACAAGCTGTAAGCTGTCACGGTCACCTGTCGCAATCACACATTCGTTGCCGTTTTTCTCGCAAGCCTTTGCAAATGTTCCCAAAATATCGTCGGCCTCATATCCCTCGCAGGTCACAAGAGTATAACCCAAAAGCTGTAAAAGCTCTTTTAGCGGTTTAATCTGTGAGGCAAGCTCTTCCGGCATACCTTTTCTTGTTGCCTTGTAGCCTGCATATGCCTTGTGGCGGAATGTAGGAGCTTTAAGGTCAAAAGCAATAGCTACCGCATCGGGATTTTCTTCGTTTTTTATTTTTGTGAGCATTGTAAGAAAACCGTAAATCGCATTTGTAAACTGACCGTCTTTTGTTGTAAGCGGTCTTATACCGTAAAAAGCACGGTTTACTATACTGTTTCCGTCAATAACAAGCATTCTCATAGCTTATACATCACATCCATTACTTTTCCGTTTTTAATATAAATTCTCGGTACACGCTTGCCTACAAGGCAAACTACTTCATAGTTAATAGTATCAGTATTTTTTGCAAGGTCATCGGCTGTCATTTCGCCGTTTTCGCCTGTTCCGAAAATCACTACCTCGTCACCGATTTTTACATCTTCAATATCGGTAACATCAATCATAGTCTGGTCCATACATATTCTGCCCACAATTTTTGCTTTTTTACCGTTGACAAGCATATATCCGTCTTTTGCATTCTGACGAATAAAACCGTCGGCATATCCAATCGGAACAGTTGCAATCTTCATATCTTTAGGAGCGGTAAATGTTCTTCCGTATGAAATATCAGCACCCTTTTTAAGATTTTTTACATACGCAACCGTTGATTTTAAAGTCATTGCGGGAATAAGATTTAAATTATTCTGAATTTTATACGACGGAGCAAGTCCGTAAAGTATAATACCCGCTCTTACCATATCGCAATATGTATGCTCATAATCTTCAATAGCACCGCTGTTTGAACAGTGGCAAATCTTAATGTTAATTCCCGATTCTTTAAGTTTATCCCTTACATAAGAAAAGCAACTGTACTGCTTTTCTGTAAAGTCTTTGCCGTCCTCGGCTTCATCCGATACACAGAAATGAGTAAACATACCCTCAAGCTCAAGATTTTTTAGAGTGCAGGCTGTTCTGATTTCTTCGACAGAATAATCATCTCTCGGAAATTCCTGACACATAAAACCTATTCTGCTCATACCGGTATCAACTTTGATGTGAATTTTACAAACCACATTCTGCTCACAACAAGCCTTAGAAAGCATTTTTGCATAATCAAGGCTGTAAACTGCCTGAGAAATATTGTATTCTGCAAGTCGCTTAGCCTCATTTGCAGGAGTAAAGCCTAAAATTACAATAGGCAATTTTGCGCCTGCCTCACGGATTTCAATACCCTCGTCAATATTTGAAACGGCAAAAAAGTCAGCGCCAAGCTGCTCATAGAGTTTAGACAGTTCAACGGCGCCGTGACCGTAACCGTCTGCTTTTATAACGCAGCAAATCTTTGCTCTGCCGCCGACTTTGTTTTTTATTTCATTAAAATTATGCTTAATTGCATCAAGCGATACCTCTGCCCAGGTTCTCTTTAAGTAATCCATCAAACTACCTCTTTTATTTTTATTCGCATCTAATTTAATACCGTAAACATCTGTATTTTTACAAATCAAATTGTACTGTCTTAAATATTTATTATAATACTTTTACACCGATAAATCAATCCATATTGACAAAGAAAAACTAAGTGCTAAAATATTAGTAGATTACGCACAAAAGGTTGATTTTATGGAAATAAATATTCGCAAAGCAGTCAAAAGTGATTACCCTGCCATGGTTAAAATCTGGAACGAAGTTGTAGAGGACGGAATAGCCTTTCCGCAGCTTGATTTACTTGACGAAAACAGCGGTGCGGAATTTTTCGGTTCACAAACATATTGTGCGGTTGCGGAAAATACCGAAAGCCACGAAATTTTAGGCTTATACATTCTTCACCCCAACAATGTAGGCAGATGCGGTCACATTTGCAACGCAAGCTATGCCGTAAAAAGCAGTGCAAGAAATTTACATATCGGTGAAAAGCTTGTTTCGGATTGCCTTGTTCAAGGCAAGGAAAACGGATTTAAAATTTTACAATTCAACGCAGTTGTAAAGTCAAATCTTTCTGCCCGACATCTCTACAAAAAACTCGGTTTTGTCGAGCTTGGTACAATTCCAAACGGATTTTTGCTCAAAAGCGGAGATTACGAAGACATAGTAATTTACTATCACACACTTTAATTTACACATAAATTATGCCCCTGTCGCAAGACAAGGGCATTTTTCAGCTTAAAAGCATTTGATAATGCGGTATTTTATCCTCAAGATACGGGCCTTCGGTAACAACAAATCCAAAACTTTTATAAAAATCAAGCAAATACGCCTGACCTGAAATCCTGATTTTTTGTATCTTCATAATATTGTGAATAAAGTCAATACACTTTTGCACAATCTCTCTGCCAAGTCCTTTTCCTCTGTATGTCTTATCAAGCACAATTCTGCCTATAGACGGCTCATCGTATGAAAGATTAGGAGGTAAAATTCTCGCATAGCCAATAATTTTACCGTCATCTTCAAGTATTAAATGCATACATTTTTGGTCTTTATCATCGGGGTCTGTTTCAAGGCAATTCTGCTCGATTACATAGACTTCAAATCTCAATTTCAAAACAGCATATAATTCTTCATTTGTAAGTTCGTCAAAACTTTTAAATATCCATTCCATACAAAAACTCACCTTAAACAAAGGGCAGTCACGAAGACTGCCCCTTAATTTTTATTTTAATGCGTCAATGGCAGCGGTAATGAGTGCAATCTGCTCTCTTTCCTTTGCAGCCTGACCCTTTACCTTTTCAATAACAGCCTCAGGTGCTTTTGCAACAAAGCCTGCATTGTTAAGCTTACCCTCGCTCTGTGCAAGTCTTTTCTTAACCTGCTCAAGCTCCTTGTTAAGTCTTGCAAGTTCTGCGTCTTTGTCAACAAGTTCGCTAAGCGGAATGTAAATCTTTGCGTCAGCTGTAACAACCGTTACTGCGCCCTCAATGTCAAAGTGCTCGGCAACCTCTACCTCATTTGCAGATGCAAGTTTCTGAATAAACGGTGTGCCGTTAGTAAATGTGTCTGCAAACTTAGTTGCAACATAAACCTTAGCTTTCTTTGACGGAGGGACATTCATCTCACTACGGCGGTTACGGATAGCACGGATAGCGTCCATAACTCTTTCCATTTCGGCAACAGCATCCGGGAAGTCAAGCTCTGCCTTGAACTCAGGGTACTTAGCAAGCATAACGGTTTCACCCTCGTGAGGAATTGTCTGCCAAATTTCTTCTGTTACATACGGCATAAACGGATGGAGAAGTCTTAAAATCTGATCAAGTACATAAAGGAGTACCTGTCTTGCGTTCTGAGCGTCCTCGCCGTCACCCGAAAGTCTTGTCTTAGCAAGTTCAATATACCAGTCGCAGTAACAATCCCAAATGAACTCGTAAACTTTCTGAACAGCAATACCAAGCTCAAATTTCTCAAGGTTTTCGTTTACTTCCTTAGCCACTGTATTGAATTTAGAAACAATCCACTTATCCTCTGTTGTAAGAGTATCGGGGAGCTTGTTTTCTACATTGTAATCGTCGATATTCATATGAACATAACGGGCAGCATTCCAAAGCTTATTGGCAAAGTTTGCACAAGCCTCGATACGCTTTTCTGAATATCTGATGTCATTTCCCGGTGAGTTACCTGTTACAAGCAAGAATCTTAGCGCATCGGCACCGTATCTGTTGATAACATCAATCGGGTCAGGACCGTTACCGAGTGACTTAGACATCTTTCTGCCAAGCTCATCTCTTACAATACCGTGCATAAATACGGTCTTGAACGGTGCTTGACCTGTCTGCTCAATAGCAGAGAATATCATTCTTGCAACCCAGAAGAAAATAATATCATAACCGGTTACAAGTGTATTTGTAGGATAGAAATACTCAAGCTCAGGTGTCTTGTCAGGCCAGCCGAGTGTTGAGAACGGCCATAAAGCCGAACTGAACCATGTATCAAGAGTATCTTCGTCCTGATGCAAATGGTTTTTACCGCACTTAGGGCAAGCTACGGGAGTTTCCTTTGCTACGATAACCTCACCGCAATCGTCACAATACCAAGCAGGAATTCTGTGTCCCCACCAAAGCTGACGGGAAATACACCAATCCTTGATGTTCTCCATCCAGTGATAATATACTTTTTCAAATCTTTCCGGAATAATCTGTATCTGCTTTTCCTTAACACACTTGATTGCAGGCTTTGCAAGAGGTTCCATTTTTACGAACCACTGCTTTGACACTCTCGGCTCAACAGTTGTCTTACAACGGTAGCAAGTACCTACATTGTGAGTGTGAGGCTCAATCTTAACGAGGAAACCGCCCTCTTCAAGGTCTTTAACGATTGCTTCACGACACTCGTATCTGTCCATACCCTGATATTTACCGGCATTTTCGTTCATATGGGCTGTATCGTCCATAACATTGATTACCTCAAGGTTATGTCTTAAGCCGACTTCAAAGTCGTTAGGGTCGTGTGCAGGAGTAATTTTAACTACACCTGTACCAAAATCTTTTTCAACATATGCATCGGCAACAACAGGAATTTCTCTGCCTACAAGCGGAAGAATAAGTGTTTTGCCTACAATGTCTTTATATCTTTCATCATCGGGATTTACCGCAACCGCAGTATCGCCCAAAAGTGTTTCAGGTCTTGTTGTAGCAAGCTCAACATAACCGCTGCCGTCCTTTAACGGATAGCGGAGATGCCAGAAAAAGCCCTCCTGCTCTGCAAAATCAACCTCTGCGTCTGAAATTGATGTGCAGCAATGCGGGCACCAGTTGATGATACGCTCGCCACGATAAATAAGTCCTTTATTGTAAAGTTTTACGAAAACTTCCTTAACCGCCTTAGAACAACCCTCGTCCATTGTAAAGCGCTCACGCTGCCAGTCACAGCTTGAACCGAGTTTACGGAACTGACGGGTAATTCTTCCGCCGTACTCTTCTTTCCACTCCCAGGCACGCTTGAGGAAACCCTCTCTGCCTAAATCATCTTTGGTAACGCCCTCTTTGCGCATAGCCTCAACGATTTTAGCCTCTGTCGCAATAGACGCATGGTCTGTACCCGGAAGCCAAAGTGCAGCATAGCCCTGCATTCTTCTCCAACGAATGAGAGTATCCTGAAGTGTAAGGTCAAGTGCGTGACCGATATGCAGCTGACCTGTAATGTTTGGCGGCGGCATAACGATTGTGTATGGTTTTTTATCTTTGTCAACTTCTGCATGGAAGTAGTTGCCCTTCATCCAGAAATCATAAATTCTGTCCTCAAACTCAGACGGTTTGTAGGATTTAGCAAGCTCCTTTGCCATAATCATATCTCCTTACAATTTATTCGGGCAGATTACCCGACAAATATACCTTTATATTATCGCATTTTGCTTGCAATTTGTCAATTATGCAGAGATAAAAAATCATAGTAATTAATCATATTCAAAACATTTTGTATTATAAGAATTATGTTGACAGTCAAATTTTGAAATGCTACAATAATTATAGTTTACTTTATAATGAGCAAAAAGACAAAATAATGAAATTGATATTATATGAACGAACACCAACAAAACTATAGTCAGTTCTTTAATGAATGTTTGCGTGAAAAGCATATTATAGATTAATGTTATATTACATAAAAGGTGATAAATTATGACTGTTGATAATATACAACCAAAAATTAAAAAAACAAGTGAATCACAGAAGCGTGCTTCTGCAAAATATACTAAAAAAGCATACAAGCAAAAAATGTTGTATATCAAAGCTGATGATTTTGATAAAATAAGTACATTTTTAAAAAATAATCAACAGACTTGCACACAGTATTTTTATAGCTGTTTGAAGCGAGATGGCGTTATAGAATAATATATGCCATTGTTCGCCTTTTAAATATCCTTGCAAACATTTTGCTTAGGACTATTACTTTAACTTAAACGAGGTGTTCTTATGCAATATACTATAGGTGAAATTTCAAAAAGACTCGATATGCAGCCGTCAACGCTTAGATATTATGACAAAGAAGGACTTATGCCGAATGTAAAGCGTACAAACGGCGGTATCCGCATTTTTGACGATTCCGATTACGAGTTATTAACTCTCATTGAATGTCTTAAAAGAACAGGTATGTCGCTTAAAGACATCAAAGTTTTTATAGATTGGACTCTTGAGGGGGATTCTTCAATTGACAAGCGACTTGAACTTATCAGAAAGCAAAGAGATGCCGTACTTGCTCAAATGGAAAAACTGAATGAAACTCTCGGAATTTTAGATTACAAATGCTGGTATTACGAAACTGCGCAAAAAGCCGGCACTTGCAAAATTCACGATACACTAAGTGCCGACGATATACCGCAGGAACTGAAAAAAGCGGTGTCAAAACTTAAAGGTCACCAGTAATTCATATAAATTCTTACAATTTGCACATTCATATCATTAATATGTTAGAAATACTTTACATTCCGCAAATTGACTAAAAACGTAAAAAATGATAAAATAATATATATTATATCAATATCGGGATGTGTCACAATGAAATGTATTATAAAGCGCACCTTACCTGTTTTCTTATCACTTTTTGCTGTAATTTTTCTTTTCAGCGGCTGCGGTGATAAAAGCGAAAATGAGGTGTTAAAGGGAAAATGGGTCCCTGTATCTGCCGTTATCGACGGAGAAACCGTACAATACAGCGAGCTTGAGCTTAAGGACGGATATTTTGAATTTAATTTTAAAGGAAACGGCAGTTGTACCGCAACGCTTGCGGGTATTGAATATAAAGGCAGTTATGTTTTCAGCGGCACAAGCGTTGACGCTACACTAAACGGCAACAGCGAAAAGCTGAGTTATGAAGCGACAAGGCAAACTCTCACCTATTCGTACGATAACACAACATCATTTACATTTATAAAAGACCAGAATTAAAACTTTCCCCTGCATATTTTTGAGTATGCAGGGGAATTTTTATGCTTCTGTTTTATTGTTAATCTGTTTTTTGTATAACTTTTTCATCAATACAACCGAAATAACGGCAGACAAAATCTCTGCAACAGGTACGGAAAACCAAATTATCCATTCGCCGCAAATTGATTTATTGACAAGCACAGTAAATATCCACGCAAGAGGCAATACAAACACAAGTTGTCTGCAAACTGAAACTATCAGCGACTGCATTCCGCCGTTAATTGCCTGAAACATTCCCTGAAAAGCTATGTTAATGCCGGCAAATATAAAACTTGCAGAAACAATCCGCATTGCGCCGATACATAACAATTGTGTTTCACCCGAAAGTCCAAAGGCACTTGAAAGCGGATTAGCTATAATTTCTATTACCGCCAGACCTACAAACATTATTACTGTTGTGTAAATTGAGCCGAATTTTATACTGTCGTCAATTCTCTTTTTACTCTTCATTCCAAACGCATATGACATAATCGGAGTTATGGCGTCTCTTAATCCGAACGCTGCAAAAAGTATGAATTGCTGTATTTTATAGTACAATCCGTAAGCTGTTACCATCGCCTCACTGACCGTACCCAAAATAAGATTAAAGCCGTAAGTCATAACCGACATAAGTGCCTGTGCAATTATTGCAGGCAAACCGATTTTGTAAATGTTCAGTATTATATTTGCCGACGGCTTAATGTTTTTAACATTATTGGTTATATCTTTGTTAAACTTTATATGAAAAATAAAAGCAACCGCAAGTGAAATAATTTGACCGATAACCGTAGCGTATGCAGCACCCTTTACACCGAATTTCGGACAGCCCAACAAACCGTAAATCATAATAGGGTCAAGAATAATATTTGCAACTGCGCCGCAAATCTGTGCAATTGTCGAAAATACCGATTTGCCTGTTGCTTGTAAAAGTTTTTCATAAAGAGAGAAAAATACAAGTCCAAAAGAATATACGCAGCATATTCTTAAATAATCACACGCCATTTCCAAAACAATTCCGTTTTCAGTCTGCGTGCCGATATATAATTTAACACCGAACAATCCGAATATTAAAAACACTGCATAAATAACAACAGCAAGAAATACACCGTTACCCGCAACCTTATCGGCATAGTTTCTGTTACCCTCTCCAAGGCTTTTTGCTACAAGAACATTAACACCCACACCTGTACCTATGCCGATTGCAACTATTAACATTTGCAAAGGGAAGGCAAGCGTAAGCGCATTAAGCGCAAGTTCACCGTTATCTTCCATATTAGATACAAAAGCACTGTCAACAATATTGTAAACTGCCTGCAGTACCATAGAAAGTATCATAGGAACACCCATTCTAAGCATAAGGCTTTTAACAGGCAAAATTTCCATTTTGTCTTTTTCTTTTATTTTTTTCATAAAAACACCTCTTAAAACAAAAAAAAGTGCTGCACTACTGATTGGAATTACGCAGTAGTGCAACACATCTTTATATATTATACTATTTTGGTTTTGCAAATGTCAAAGGAAGTTTTCACTAAATAATATCAGTTATTCTTTGAAATTATTATCTGAAGATTAGTAATATCGTTGATATCTATTATTCCGTTGCCGTCAATATTGGCATTATCAAAGCTGACGGTATCATTTATATCAACAAAATCCGAACCGTCCTCTGCTTTTTTGCCTGCCACAAACAACTGAATAACTGTTATATCGGTAACATCTATATTACCGTCATTATTCACATCGCCCTTGCTTTTTGCAAATAACGATATGTCAGTATTACTGCCGATATTTTCTTCTTTAACAACAACTTCCGTTACCGCCGAATCGTAAAAATAACCGACAGCGGATTTTTTCTGCTTAATATAATAAGTGCCAACCTGTAACGGCTTAGCAAATTCGGCTATACCGTTATTGTCCGTTATTGCCGTATCAATAAGATTTTGACATTCCTCATCTGAAAACAAATCAAACTCCGCACAGTTTATCGGGGTTTTAAACTCATTTGTAAGATTTACTCTTACTGTCGAAGTATCCAACTTTATTGGTGCATTTTCAGCTTGAGCATAATAAACCGTAAGACCGCTCCATGTATATTGATAAACATTATCAAGAATTATTCTGTCAGAGAATAATTCAAAGCCTTTCGGAGCAACAACCTGCTTTGCGTAATAATTACCGTACGGCATATAAAGAGCTGAATCGAACGCACTTTCATTCCATTTAATATTATTTACATCGTCGGTTTTTTCTTTTGAGGTTGCGCATACCCAGCCGTCTTCGCCTGTTTTCATATAACCGCAAAAAGTGTTATCGGAATTATAAACTTCATAAACTGCACCGCTAAGTGAATAATTTTCATTATTATCGGTCAATTCGGAATAAGATGACACATTCTGAACACGGAGTGCTATTTTAGGCGTCTTGTTTATTTTGCTTAATTTATGGTTATTTTCATTTACAGCTACACCTGCATAGTATCTTTCCGTACCGCCCCATGTCAATGTAGACTTTTCAAATTTATATACCGTGTTGTCTGCAACATACCCGTTCGGTGTTTTTGTTTCTTTGCACCAATAAGAAGTATTTGCAACAGGCACACCTCTCGCAACCGCACTTGATGAAGAATACTGTTGACTGCTTGTCAAACCAAATGCACCGAATCCGTCAGACTGCGGTACAATTTTTCCGACAGGCTTTCTACAAGCCGAGTCAGCATAAACCGTGTATTCAAACTGTGAATAATCGTATGAAGTACCCTTTAATCCGCTTTGTGTGCTGTTAAGCTGAATATTAAGATCAATACCGTTTGAACAACCTGTTTTATATACATACAATCCGTAGCAAGTACCCCTCGGTTCAATATTTGTGATTGTATTTACATTTTTATATTGAGAATGCCAGAACTTGTTATTTTTTGAATTATTGCCGTAAAAAATACCGACATGAGCGTCAGCCGTACCGAGCATAAAAATAATATCGCCTTTTTCAAGCACTCCGCTGTTCAATGCATTATTAATGGCACTTGTACCGTCAAAATAATATGTCTTAATATTGTTATTGTCCGCCCAATTAATCCATGTATCCTGACCCGTATCATAAGGCGCATACGAATAACTCGGAATATGAGTGTTTGCGTATGCATAGCTTACCGACTGACCCTTTTGTGCCTTGGTATTTGCAAGCGACTTGTAAAGTATATGCCATACAAATCCTGTGCAGTTCATCTGCGGCTTGTACGATGAACCGTTAAGCTCGTCTTGTCTGCCGTAACCTACACAGTAATATCCGCTGTTTGGTGAATATAAATCTGTATTAAAGTACCCTTTGGTATCTCCTTTTGGTGTACGATGGTCGCCCGATGTATATTTTGTACCGAGATAATAATCAGTACCTACAGATGAATCATAATTTTTAGAAACAGTGTAAGTCTGATAATCATTGCTTGAATCATTATCGTGATTTACAATCCATTTGTAGTATTCGGCAGTATCTATTCCCAATGCTTCGCATACGGTTTTACTGCCCCATTTGCTGTAAGAAACCGATTCTGTTACTTCTGCGCCAAATGCAGTAACTGTAGAAGAAAATGCAAGCACGGCAGTCAGTGTAATTGCAGATAATTTTTTTATTCCTCTCATTTTCATTCCTCAATTCAAAAAAATTCTTTATCAAAAATTGTGGGAAAGTATGGTTTAGCACACGAGTTAAACCATAATCTATTAATGTTACCCAAACATTTAGAAAACATTAAAACAAAACTTTAAAAGGGCGACAGAATAGCTCTGCCGCCCTATGACTTCATTATATTATGCTTTTAGATAGCACGAACACGGATTACACCTTCAATAGCTGCAATAGCGGCAGCATTTTCAGGGTTACCGTCTGCAACATCAATAATTGCATAAGCGTAGTCGCCACGGCTCTTTGAAAGCATATTTTCTACATTGCCTTTTACCTCTGAAAGTACCTTCTTAAGAAGTTCAGGTACATTCTTGTGCATTACACAGAAACGAACATTCTCTGTATTTGTTCTTGCAAGTGAAAGTGCAGGATAGTTTACAGAATTTACGATGTTACCGTTTTCGAGGTACTCTTTAAGCTCATCGCAAGCCATAATTGCGCAGTTATCTTCACTTTCGGGAGTTGATGCACCAAGATGTGGAAGACAAATGATATTCTCTTCGCCGATAATATCATCAGTTGCAAAGTCTGTTACATACTTAGCAACCTTACCGCTCTTAACAGCCTCAAGAACAGCTGTTGAATTTACAAGACCGTCACGGCTGAAGTTGAGAATACGAACGCCGTCTTTCATCTTAGCAATCATATCTGCATCAACCATATCCTTAGTGTCAGCTGTAAGAGGAACATGGATTGTAAGGTAATCACAGTTTACCATTACATCTTCGCCGCTCTTCATAAGTTTAACGGCAGGATTGAGCTTTAATGCGTTTGTTACAGACATAAACGGATCAAAACCGATTACATCCATACCGAGTGCAACGGCACAGTTGGCAACAAGAATGCCGATAGCGCCAAGACCGATTACGCCGAGAGTTTTGCCCTTAATTTCAGGACCTACAAACTGGCTCTTGCCTTTTTCTACCATCTTTCCTACTGCGTCACCGTTACCTTTGAGTGTCTTTGCCCAGTCTGCACCCTCCATTACTCTTCTTGAAGAGAGTAAAAGACCTGCAATTACAAGCTCTTTAACAGCATTTGCATTAGCACCCGGAGTATTGAAAACCACAATACCCTTTTCAGAACAAACATCTTTAGGAATGTTGTTTGTACCTGCGCCTGCTCTTGCAATGGCAAGGAGATTATCTTCAAACTGCATATCGTGCATAGCGGCACTTCTTACGAGAACTGCGTCAGGATTCTGAACATCGTCACCGTAAGCGTAATTGTCACCAAGGCGGCTTGTGCCAACGGCAGCAATTTTATTGAGAGTAAGTATATTAAACATTGTATTCATCCTCTTTTATTTTATTTAAAGCAGATTGTTTGAGCAAAAATTACTTGTTTTCTGCCTCAAACTTCTTCATAAAGTCAACAAGAGCAACTACACCCTCATATGGCATAGCATTGTAGATAGAAGCTCTCATACCGCCAACTGTACGGTGACCCTTGATGTTTACAAGACCTGCCTCTGTTGCCTCTTTAACAAACTTAGCGTCAAGGTCAGCATTGCCTGTTACGAACGGAACATTCATAAGTGAACGATCCTCAGGAACAACAGTACCCTTAAAGAGTTCTGAATTATCAAGGAAGTCATAAAGAAGTTTAGCCTTTTTCTCGTTAAGCTCTTTCATCTTGTCAAGACCGCCGATTTCGTTCTTAATCCACTCAAGAACGAGCTTTGCAATATAAATTGTGTAGCAAGGAGGTGTGTTGAAAAGTGAATCTGCGTCAGCGTGAGTCTTATAGTTAAGCATTGTCGGGCAGATGTCCATAGCATTGCCGATAAGATCCTCACGAACAATTGCGATTGTAAGACCTGCAGGAGCCATATTCTTTTGAGCACCTGCAAAGAGTGCGCCAAACTTAGTTACATCAATAGGCTCTGAAAGAATACAAGATGAAATATCTGCAATAAGCGGAATATCGCCTGTATCCGGAAGTTCGTGATAAACAGTACCGTAAATAGTATTGTTCATACAAATATACACATAGTCGGCGTCCTCTCTGAACATTGACTTATCTGTCTTAGGAATATAAGAGAAAGTTTTATCCTCCGAAGAAGCAACAGCCTTAGCGTCGCCATAGCGAGCAGCCTCTTTGTAAGCTTTTTTAGCCCACTGACCTGTGATTATGTAGTCAGCCTTATTGTTCTTGTTCATAAAGTTGAGTGCTACCATTGCAAACTGTGTAGAACCGCCGCCCTGGAGGAACATAACCTTGTAGTTGTCAGGAATGTTCATAATCTCACGAAGTAAAGCTTCAGCGTCCTTAATGATTTTATCATATGTTTTGCTGCGGTGTGACATTTCCATTACACTCTGTCCGCTGCCCTGATAATCAAGCATTTCATCTGCTGCTGTCTTTAATACTGCCTCCGGAAGCATTGAAGGACCGGCAGAAAAGTTATATACTCTTGCCATATTAAAAATCTCCCTTGAAAATATATTTTATTTACAGTTTTAACTAATACTGACTATTAAATTATACCGCCAACTTTTAGCAAAGTCAACAATATTTGGTGTTTAATACATAAAAATAACAATTTATTGTATTATTTCTTAATTTTGCCTATGCAACCGATAATTTCGTCACGCATACGAACCGCCTCGTTGTAAGCAGCCTTTGCAAAATCATTCTCGGTAAGGCCCTGTTTTTTCCATGCGCACATAATACCACGGCTTGAATTGATGATTGCGCCAAGACCGTTTTCATCAAATGCGTTTTTAACATCATTTGCACCGCCGCCCTGTGCACCGTAACCCGGTACAAGGAAAAATGTGTGCGGACATTTAGCTCTCATTTCGGCAAGCTGCTCAGGATATGTTGCGCCTACTACTGCGCCGACACCCGAGTAACCGTATTTGCCCTCAAGCTCTGTTCCCCACTCTTCGCACATTTTACCCATTTGCTCATAAACGGTTGTGCCGTCATCAAGTTTCTTATCCTGTAATTCGCCTGAACTTGGGTTAGATGTCTTAACAAGTACAAAAATGCCCTTATCACCGCTCTTGCAGATATTAACAAGCGGTTTGATACCGTCTGTGCCGAGGTAACCGTTTACTGTAAGTGCGTCTGCACCAAAAGCCTCTACCTCTTCGCCTGCAACTGTGGTTGATCCGAGGTGAGCGGCAGCGTAAGCCTCCATTGTTGTACCGATGTCGTTACGCTTACCGTCTGTAATAACAAACATACCCTTTGACTTTGCATATGCTATAGTGTCTGCAAGTGCCTTAACGCCCTGCCAACCGTACATTTCGTAGTAAGCAGCCTGTGGCTTGATTGCAGGAACTACCTCATAAAGAGCGTCAATAAGAGCCTTGTTGAACTCAAACAAAGCGGCAGCCGCACCCTCAAGAGTTTTGCCGTACTTTGCAAAGCACTCCTCTTTGATAAATTCAGGTACATAGTCAAGCTTTGGATCAAGACCTGCAACTGTAGGATTCTGCATTTCTGCGATTTTATCAATAAGTCTGTCAAATGCCATTTTTTACTCTCCTTTTAAATTCAGTAATAACGCTTACGATATCACTTTTATCTCTATTCCCAATACGCCGTATTTCTTCTGCTGCTCCTCTGAATAATACTCTATCATATCCTCGGGTTTTGCATTTGAAATATCTTCCTTAGTATATCCGCATTTAAGTAAAGGAAGATCAGCGTATAATTCCTTAAAAGATTTATATTTATAAATATCAATAACCTCAGCCGTAATGGTTTTAATGCTGTCTTCTGTATTTACAAAAGTAATCAAATCCTTGCGGTTTAGTTTTCTGCGTTTTTCATCATTAAGCCTTAACTCAATGGTTTTTTCTCCGCTTGCTATCATTTTGAACGGCAAGGGATTTAATCTCATTATATGCGTCATCAGCTGTTGATAATGTCAAAAAGTTCGTGAGCAAAGTTTGTGTAATCTTTTCTGTCATCCTTAACAAATGAGATAGCCGGACGGGGGTGAGTGTTATACTGACCTGTAAGCATATAAGGAACATCGTATCCCCACTTAACTCCGCTTTCTCTGAACTGCTGTGTATACTCAAGCATCTTGAGAATCGGGTCAACCTTGTACTTAGGATTTTTGAGGAAACCTAAGAGTAGCTCAAGTGCGCAGTTGCCTGCACCTCTGCCCATACCGTCTACTGTTGCGTCAAGGTAGCTGACACCCTGTGTCATAGCCTCAATAGTATTTGCAAAAGCAAGCTGCTGGTTATTGTGAGCGTGAATACCGACTGACTTGCCGTACTTTTCACCGTATGAGCAATATAATTCAGCTAATTTTCTTGCCTCCTCAGGGTAAAGAGCGCCGTAGCTGTCTACAATATAAAATGCGTTTACAGGGCTTTTGCCGAGAATATCAAGAGCTGTAATAATATCCTCTGTTCTCGCCTTTGAAACAGCCATAATGTTGATTGTGGTTTCATAGCCTTTCTTTGCGCAGTCCTCAATCATTTCTACTGCCGCAGGAATTGTGTTGATATATGTTGCAATTCTTACAAGGTCAATCGGACTTTCGTTCTTTGGAAGAATGTCATTCTTAAAATCTGTTCTGCCAACATCAGCCATAACTGCAATCTTAAGGTCTGTATTGTTTTCGCCAACAACTTCTCTTATGTCGTCATCGTTACAGAACTTCCACTTACCAAAATCTTTTTCGTTGAAAAGTTCCTTAGATGCCTTGTAGCCGAACTCCATATAGTCAACGCCTGCTTTTACATTTGCGTTATATAAAGCCTTAACAAATTCGTCGGGGAACTCAAAATTATTACAAAGTCCGCCGTCACGAATTGTAGCGTCAACAACTCGTATATCTTCTCTTACTGATAACAAATCACCTTTTTGTGCCATTTTGCCAAATCTCCTTTAATCTGCGAGCGCTCCGATTATTTATCTTCAAATACGGTTTTTCCGCCCAAAATTGTATATTTAACCTTTCCGCAGAGCGTTTTGCCCTTGAAAGGAGTATTTTTACTCTTGCCGTGCAATTTATCTACATCAACAACCCATTCTTCGTTCAAATCAACGAGTGCAAGGTCTGCAGGCGCACCGACTTTGATATGTCCTGCATTGATTCCGAGAATTTCGGCAGGATTTGTGCTCATCTTTTCAACAAGCTCCGAAATTGTAAGAAGTCCTGTTTTTACAAGATATGTGTATGATACCGCAAATGAAGTTTCCATACCGATAGAACCGTTCGGTGCTTTTTCAAAATCGGACTTTTCTTCCGGTGTATGCGGTGCGTGGTCGGTTGCAATAGCGTCAAGCGTACCGTCTTTAAGACCGCTTATTATTTCAACAACATCTTCATGTGTGCGGAGAGGCGGATTCATTCTGAAATCTGCATCCTTTGCAAGCAATTCTTTTTCTGTCATTGAGAAATAGTGCGGTGCGGTTTCTGCCGTAACCTTAACCCCTCTTCTCTTTGCATCTCTTACAAGTGCAACGCTTGTTTTTGTGCTGACATGACAAATGTGTATCGGCACATCAAGCGCCGCCGCAAGTGCAATTTCTCTTGCGGTACCGCAATCCTCTGCTGCGGCAGGAATACCCTTTACGCCGAGATTTTTGCTTACTTCGCCGCCGTTGATTTTACCGCCGTCTGCAAGGAAAAGATCCTCGCAGTGAGCAACAACCGTCATACCGAGCTGCGGAGCTTTTTTCATTGCCTCGCTTAAATACTTTGTGTTTTCAACCGGTCTGCCGTCATCCGAAAGAGCAATTGCACCTGCTGATTTAAGTTCTTCAAGATCGGTCGGTTCAAGACTTTTGAGTCCCTTTGTAATACTGCCTGCCACATAAACATTGGCGTCGGCATTCTTTGCCTTGTCAAGAATATATTTTACGGTTTCGGCATTATCCGTAGTAGGGATTGTGTTAGGCATTGCAAGTAAACTTGTAACACCGCCCGCAGCAGCTGCTTTACAGCCTGTTATAATATCCTCTTTGTGAGTTTGACCGGGGTCACGAAGATGTACATGCATATCCACAAGACCCGGAATAAGTGTTAAGCCGTCTGCATCAATCACATTGCCCTCTGTAGAGATGTTCTCTGCAATTTTTGTGATTTTGCCGTCTTTTACAAGAACATCGGCAACTTTGTCAAGTCCATCTGACGGTGAAACTATGTGTGCGTTTTTAATTACTAAAGTATTTATTTTAATCACCTCTGATTACTTTCTTCTGTTATTGTTCTGCTGTGGTTTTCTGTTTGGTGTTCTGTGAGCTGACTGAGATGCTCTGCCGTTAGGCTGCGGTCTTCTCTGTGTGGCGCTGTGTACCTTTACAAGACCGTTGCCGTCACGCCTTTGCGCAGCCTGCTGTTTTCTCACACGCTCTCTTTCTCTGCGTTCGAGTTCAGCTTTTTTACGCTTTTTAGCCGCATGCTTACGCTTTATAAGTCTTGAAACATTTGTGCAGAAATATCCGCAGTGTACAAAGAAATTCTTTATTCCGTTACCTGCTTTTTCCGCAGCCGCAATAAAGCTTTCTGTCTTATCGTTATCCACAGTGGTTTCAACCTCTACGGCACGCTTTTCTTCCTCTGAAAGAACATCGTAATCGACCGCATTTTTGAGGTCTGAACTGTCAACATCAATGATACCTACAATTCTTCTCGGCTTTTCCTCAAAGAAATCATAACCTTCATCAAAATCATCGGCTGTATTTTTTTCAGCCTCTCTTCTCAGTTCTTCCTCGTTTTCTTCTTCGACTTTATCTTTCGTTTCTTCTTCGTATTCAGATTCAACTTCTTCAATCGTTTCTTCTATTTCGTCTGTCGGTTCTTCTTCTGTTGAAATTTCTGCCTGTGCAGCTTCTTCGTATTTTCCGTCGTCCGAAATTACTTTTTCTTCCGATTCAATTTCAAAGTCTGCGTTTTCTTTATCTTTGACCGATTGATTTTCAACGGCTGCATCGGTAGCATCCGCATCTGCCTCCTCGGTTATTTCCGAGTTTTCTTCAGCATCGTTTTCATCTTCGGGTTCGTCAACAGCCACGGTTTGAACAACCTCTTCGGTCTGTAAATCCTCCTTAGCCTCTTCAAGTCGGTCTTCAATTACTTCCTGCGGCTCAAGTTTTTCGGCACTTGTTTCTATTACTTCAACATCTGCGCCCTCATTCTTAAGCCTTTCTTTGCTCTCATTTACTATTTCGTCAATTTCATAATCCGAAACTGTCGGCTTTTCGTAAATCTTAACCTTTACTTCTTCTTCGTCAATGTCCTTGTAATCGTCAAAGAGGTCATCGTCTTTTCTGCCACTGCTTATGTCGTTGTTTTCTTCTTTTAACTCATCATAAGCCTGATGAATGCTGACAATATCATCTTCCTGTAATTTTTTTACAGGTTTATTGTTTGATTTGTATTTATCGGTAAGTTCACGCAAAATTTTTTCGTTTTTGCTCTTTTTGTTTTTCTTTCTTGTCTTTTTACCTGCAATCATAACTATGATAAAAAGAATAATAACAACAGCAACTATACCTATGTAAACATATTTTGTAAAGTCGCTTTCCGGGTCAGCTTTTGCATTAAAAGTAACGGTTGAAAGAATTGACTTTAAAGTTTGATAATCGGCAGATGTAACATCGCCGCCGTTATGCTGAATAGTAATATTAATACTCATTCCGTCATAAACGGTGTTTGCCTGATAAGTCTTGATTCTGTCACTGCCGCTCTCTACATTAAGGTCAAACATAAGCCATACAAGGTCTTGCGCCTGATCCGGCGTGCAACTGATATATTCCTCTTGAGAAATAAAATTTTCTCTCACTTCATAAAGCTTTTCGTCCGAAAGAAGTTTATAATTCTTAATACCCTCGCTGTCACCGTTGCGTGTCATAGTAACCGTGACCGTCGTGGTTGCCTGATTATCCATAGCCTGCATAAAAATATCACTGCTCTTGAAATCAGACATTGTTTTGTCATAATCAAGTCCGAAAACGGAAAAATACTTGTCGGTACTCTTGCTGTCCCTTGTTATGCCAAGCATATTGTCGGGCAGTTGAATTGTCATATTATCAAGTTTTTCAATCTGTATTTTACTGCCCGCCGCACTGCAAACAACGGCAGTACAAGCAACAAGTGCCGCACAAACAAATGCTGTAAAAAATCTTTTTATATTTTTAGCTGTCATACTAAAAGCCTCCGAAAAAACAGAATATTCTGTCAATAAATCCATATACATCAATTATTATACATAATACAAGTAAAAAATACAAGTGCAAGGCGGTGTTTTAAGAGAATTTTTTTGAATTTTAAAGCGCTAAAGCGTTTGTTTTTTTCAATAAAGAAAACAAAAAACCAAGTGACAGCCATTCCGTCACTTGGTTTTTATAATAAAATTTCTAATGTTTATTTTGTAAATTACTCAACAGTAACTGATTTTGCAAGGTTTCTTGGCTTGTCAGGGTCATTACCCTTATTGACCGCTGTGTAATAAGCAAGAATCTGGAGCGGAACAACCGCAGAAATCGGCATAAGAAGTTCATCTGTCTGCGGAACTTTAATAACATAATCCGCAATACCGTCCTCAAGAGTTCTTGCACAAGCCTCCGAGCAAACAAGAATATTCATAGCACCTCTCGACTTAACCTCAACAATATTACTGATAGTTTTTGCAATAAGGTCACTCTGTGTTGCAACAGAAATTACAGGCATACCGTCCTCAATAAGAGAAATTGTACCGTGCTTTAATTCACCTGCCGCATAGCTCTCGGAGTGAATGTATGATACTTCCTTAAGTTTAAGCGAACCTTCCATTGAAAGAGCATAGTCAAGACCTCTGCCAATGTAGAGCAAGCTGTCTGTTGTGATAAGTTTTGTCGCTACGTACTTGCATTTTTCCTCTGTTGTTTCAATAACATACTTAACAGCTTCCGGCATTTTGAGAAGTGCAGACACAAGTCTTTTGCACTCTGCTTCGCTTACGGTTTCCTTTGCAAGAGCAAGCTCAAAGGCAAAAAGATACATAACAGAAAGCTGTGTAATATACGCTTTTGTCGACGCTACAGAAATTTCAGGGCCTGCAAGAGTATAAATAAGCATATCCGCCTCTCGTGCAATTGAACTTCCCTTTGCGTTTACAATAGCAAGTGTAGTTGCTCCTTTCTGCTTTGCAAGGCGCATTGCGGCAAGGCTGTCGGCAGTTTCACCCGACTGCGAAATAATAATTACAAGGTCGCCTTCACCTACAATAGGATTTCTGTATCTGAACTCTGACGCAATATCAACTGTAACAGGTACTCTCGCAATACTTTCGATAATATATTTACCTACAAGACCGGCATGCATAGCTGTACCGCAGGCAACAACCGAAATTGATTTAAATTCTCTTAATTTTTCGAGTGTAATACCGCATTCTTCAAGGCAAGGCAATCCGGCTCTTACTCTCGGAGCAACGGTGGTTCTGATAGCTTCCGGCTGTTCTTTGATTTCTTTAATCATAAAATGCGGATAACCGCCCTTTTCGGCAGCCTCCATATCCCAATCTGCAACCTTTAACTCTTTTTCGATAGGGTCAAGGTGCTCATCTACAAATGAAACGCCGTCTGCTGTAAGTGTAGCAATCTCATCATGGTCGAGAAGATAGTAATTCTTTGTGTATTTAAGAATTGCAGGAACATCGGACGCAATAAAGGTTTCGCCGTCAGCTACGCCAACAATAAGCGGACTCTCTCTTCTTACGGCAAAAATTCTGTCCGGAAAATCTTTGAACATAATACCGAGAGCAAAAGAACCCTTAAGTTCAGCCATTACGCTGTCGATAGTTTCAAGCGGATTTCCGTTATACTTATAATCAAGTAGCTGTGCAACAACCTCGGTGTCTGTATCACTGAGGAAAGTTCTGCCCTTTGATGTTAAAAATTCTTTTAATTCAATGTAATTTTCAATAATTCCGTTATGAACAATGGTAACTCTTGCGCCGCTGTGCGGATGTGAGTTTACATCTGACGGCTCACCGTGAGTTGCCCATCTTGTATGGCCTATACCTACATGGCCCTCCGGTTTACCCTCAACTGCCATCTTGTCAACAAGATTTTTAAGTTTACCTTTTGTTTTAACTGTTTCAATGCCGTTTTTTCCAAAAACAGCTATACCCGCTGAATCATAACCTCTGTATTCAAGCTTTGTGAGTGCGCTTACAAGCACATCACTGCAGTCTTTAGGTCCAACATATCCAACAATACCACACATTATGTATTCTCTCCTTTGCTGATTAATAAATATATCAGTTTGTCTTATGGTTAAAAGTAGGTACAAGATCCGCAAGAAGTTCTACCGTTTTTTCGCTGTCGTTGCTGTTAGCAACAACTTTAAGCTCATCAAGTTTTTTGAGCAGTTCTGCGGAATTGATATTTATCTGATTACCGATAAATATCTTTTCGTTTGCGGTAGACTTAAGTCCTTCTTCGTCCATCAAAAGTTCCTCAAAAAGTTTTTCGCCCGGTCTTAAGCCCGTGAAAACAATCGGAACATCTTTATATGGAATCTTGCCGTACATACGAATGAGATTTTCGGCAAGAGTTGTAATCTTTACGGGCGCACCCATATCAAGAACAAAAATCTCGCCGCCATGAGCCATAGCGCCTGCCTCAAGAACAAGCGAAACAGCCTCGGGAATAGTCATAAAATATCTGATTATGTCAGGGTGAGTAACGGTTACAGGTGAACCGCTTTCAATCTGACGCCTGAACAGGGGAATAACCGAACCGTTTGACCCAAGAACATTACCGAAACGAGTGGTTACAAATTCGGTATGAGTGCTGTGCTGAGCCTTGTGCTGAATTATCATTTCACATGCTCTTTTGGTTGCACCCATAACATTGGTCGGATTTACAGCCTTATCGGTTGAAATCATAACAAATTTATCGGCTTTGTACTTTTCTGCAAGTGTTGCAACATTAAAAGTACCGAAAATATTATTTTTAACTGCCTCTTCCGGCACGGTTTCCATAAGAGGAACATGCTTGTGGGCAGCTGCGTGAAATACAAGCTGAGGACGATATGTTTTAAATATCAGTTCCATTTTGTCGTAATCACGGATAGATGAAATCAAAGTTACAAGATTAAGTTTGTTGCCGTACTCAAGCACAAGTTCCTGCTGAATATCATATGCGTTATTTTCGTATATGTCAACAATAATTACCTGCTTAGGCGAATACTTTGCAATCTGTCTTACAAGCTCGCTGCCTATAGAACCGCCGCCGCCTGTAACCATACAGATTTTTCCCGTAACCAATTCTTTTATTTCTTTTTTATCAAATTCAATCGGCTTTCTGCCAAGTAAGTCTGCAATTTTAATTTCTTTAGCCTGTGAAATAAGCTCTGTGTGCTTATCGTCAAACAAAAGCTCGCTCAAATAAGGAATTATCTTGATTTTACAAGTAGTTTCCGAGCAATAATCAAGAATTTTGCGCTTTTCCTCTTCTTCGCAAGACGGAACAGCCACAATAATATTTGTAATCTTTTTATCATTGCAAATCTTAGAAATTTCTCTGCAAAAACCGAGAACAGGTACACCGTTAATGCTTCTGTTAAGTTTTGTTTCATCATCATCAACAAAGCCTACCGCAATAAGATTGCGTGCGGGACTGTTTTCGTCATAACTTGCATTCTGAATTTCGGTAAGAATCATTCTGCCTGCATTGCCTGCGCCAACAATAAGCGTACGCTCACAATTATCCGCTCTGCCGACTTCAGTTAAATCAAGGAAAGTACGCTTAAATATAAATCGGAATAAGAGCACTCCGCCTGTTGCGAGAATTGCATATAAAGTAACAAACAAAACAGATTGCTGTATCTGCAAAATCGACATAATAAGATAGCCCAAAGCGAAGCCTGCGAACATCGCCAAACCGCAAACCAAGTAATCCTTTTCATTAAAGTATCGCCAAAGTCTTTTATACGCACCTGCACCGTACATAATAAGCATACACAGTGCTAAGTTTACTATTATTGTATATAACAGTCCTCTGCTTGCTTCCGAAAGTTCCGGAAATATAAGCGACATAGCAAAATTAAGCACAATACCGCTTACCACAATAATAAAAACATCAGCCAAAGCAAGAATAAGCTTACGATAATTTATTTTTTTCATTTTTTAATTGTCCCCTGCAAATTTTATCTGATTATATAAAATTTAATACAAACATATCGTCTAATTTTAAAATATTATACAAATTAACACACAATATTATACATCAAATTTAATTTTTTGTCAAATTGCAAAGCAATGCTCTTTTCTTATTTGCGTAGATAAAATATGTGTTTTTTTTACCTAATTTGACAAATACTTAATTTAGATATAATATAATTTTATAAACAATATAACATTATTCTTAAAGAAAGGACATTTTTATGAAGAAAACAAAGAAAAGACTACCTTTAATTATTTTTTCTGCTTTATTTGCTCTTGCAATAGTCATTGCTTAATTTTTTCAAAAATGAAGTTCAGAACACTCATCATCAAGAAATCA
>OLWG01000131.1_pt1 | contig 59247 bp, 59 predicted proteins | sample 1673721 | NCBI WGS metagenome assembly OLWG01 (sample SAMEA103958125, study PRJEB25191) | human gut metagenome | reverse complement strand
ATGTTTTAATTATATCAACTCTATTTTGCATTGTCAATTAAAAATAAGCAAAAAAATAAGGCTACCAGAGATTTTATTCTCTGATAGCCATATGGAAAATCTAATCAATAAACTGTGCAAGCAAGGTATAAATTTATACCCTACTTGCATTTTTTCTTTTTATTCTGTTGATTATAAAGTCATCGAAGCCTTTACCGTCCTCTAAATTCCATACATAGCGAGTAAAATTAAAGTCTGCTTCTCTGCAAGTTTTCTCTAATCTTTCTCTATGATGTAGAACATCAGGGTTGGTTCTGAAATCTGCGTCAAAGGCTTCAATGATTTTTGTATATCCTTTTCGTTTTAATTCAGGCAATACATAATCAAGGCAGCCTTGATTACCTACACCAGCAAGACCAAGTACAGTAAGGTCCTTGTATTGATTAGGTATTATAGCCTTAAAAGCACCTTCTGTGATAATACAAGTATCTGTTTCTTTAGAACTTTCAACAAAATAAGCAGGCGTGGTAGCTTTGCCACCGCCTACAAGACTATCTGACGAAAGCCAGATATATCTTGTTTTGCGTATAGGCTTATCAAGTCTTATCTGTAATCCCTCAATTAATCCAAATATATTTTGTACAGGGATTATAATACCTGTAAGTTTTGGAATAAATGAAAGAGATTGACTGCGTGAGTCTTGCATAAAACCTGCTACTCCTTGAATGTCACATTGTTCTGCAACATTTTTTGCGAAATATTCGTAACCAAGCACAGGTACACTTCTGAACATATATTTTTCAATGTTTGCATTTGAAATACCTCGCTCAAGTAAGTCTTTTTTATGTTTTGCCGATAGCCCCAGCAGATTCAGCAAGCAACGATAAGCCTTATCAGCTTTTTGCATATGAGGTAAAACTTCATTTTTTGATAGCTTTTTAACTTGTGGGATAGGTTTTGAAATCTTTTGATTTTTTGCATAGTCATCATTGATGTTGAGCTTTGCTTTTATTTCCCTTATAACATCACCGTTGCTTTTGTCATAGCAGTTGTTTAACTTTTTATAAAGATCAAGCATACCGCCATTTCCGCCTGCACAATGGCAGGAGAAAACATCTTCGTCTAATTTCAAAGACATTGATTTTTTTCTGCCACACAAGGGGCAGTCAACTAAAACATAGTTTTTACCCCTTGAATTTGGCACATCAACTCCACACAGCATTGCAATATCTATAATACTGAATGGGAGATTGTTTGGCATATTTAAACACTCCTTAAAGTAATCGTTGATTAGCAGCCGTATATATTGCTTGCTTTTAGATCGGCAATATGTAACAGTACTGCAAGTGGATTTCCGTTCCAAGCATTACCAAGGCTTTTGTCACCACCCTGAAAACTTGAATCAAACGCTCCCATATGATAGCGAATAGCCTGAGCCTCTGTTGCCTTGAGCTTCATATAGCTCATAATGAGAAACACAGACTTTTCACCGTGACCGAATGAGAATTTTTCGTCAATGGTATAGCAAGGAACTTTTTCCCAAGCACCAGTTTTTTCGTTTTTTACATTCTTTGTCGATTCTTTGTAAAAGTTACATTTGCAAAGGTCGTGAAGAAGTCCACAAATAGCGATTGTTTCCTCTGTCTTGTCATCAAGCTTATCAAGTCCTGAAACATTCTTATTATACTCAATCACTTCATTTCTGAATATTTCATAAACTTTTAATGAGTGGTTAAGCAAGCCTTCTTTACAAGCTCCGTGGAAGCGTGTGCTTGATGGTGCTATAAAGAAGTCGCTATTCTCAAGATACTTGAGCAATTCCATTGAACCCTGCCTTTTAATATTGTTTGTGTAGATTGAAATAAAAGTTTCTTTGTTTGTCATAATGATTTTCCTTTCTGATATAAAATAAATAATTAAGAATGTGTGAGAGGTTTTTAAGCCTCTCACCAAATAGTTATAGTATGTAAGATTTACTTGTTGAGTCCTTCAGAAACAATCATAGCGGCTGCTTTGAGGTAGTCACTTACAGTGTTCTTGATATAAAATCCGACTTTTTTGCTGTCAAGATTATACATCTCAAGCATAGTTTTTCCCTTAAACTTTCCTGACGGAATTGCGACATTACAAGCTTCTTCATAGCTCATATTCTGCATTAACTCCTCAAAACTCATTAATTTCATATTCTTTTTAGGAGAAGGCACAACAGGATATGGGGAAGAAGTAGACTTTGAGGTTTCAACATCTTCTGCAACTGGAACTTCAGAGGTAACATCAGAATTTTTTTCAACAGGTTCATATATACTGCCATTGACTGATTCTGTCTGTGGTTCGGTAGTTACGCTTGATACAATATCAGGTGTAGAATTATTCTCTGCGTTCCAAATTTTCTGATACAGAGATGTATCCTCTTTTTCCATTGATGATTCAAGTGCAGCCAAACTATCTGCCACAGCACTACTTGTAATATTAGAATTAGTAATGTCAGTGGTTTCAGATGAATCACAAGAATCATAAGTTGAAACAGTGTTAGACTTAACTGTATTTGGCTGAGAAACAACAGTAGTTGGGGCATTATTATAGCCTGTTATTTCGTTATAACACAATTCTTCTGGTACGAAATAGCCTGCTGAAATCAATGCTCTGTCTGTTGCGGCATTAATAGCAGCTTCGCAGTTGTAAGCAAATGACTCTGTTGCTACCCTGACTGCATAGTCATTAGCAATCGGGAAATCGTCGTTTCCATCTTTAAAGATTTCAACGCTGGCGATTGCAACTCCTGCTGTTTCAGTGATAAACTTAATTGCTTCCGCAGTAATGCAGTCGGATTTTATCATATCAAGCGGAACACCAGACGACTTGAGTGTTTTATTGATTACGCCCTCTGGATTTTCAGCCTTAAACCACGCAATTCTTATTGTGCGGTCAAGACGCTTGCCGATAAGCTCGCCTGTATATTCATTAGTTCTGTCTTTGAGGTAGTTATTAGCCTCAATTTCCTTAATTTCATTACCAATTTTAATGTTGATCTTCATAATAATATCTCCTTGTAAAAAATTTTTTGATTAAAATACAGCTGCTTAATGCTAAAAAGCAAAAAGCAGCTAATGTTTATGTATTACTTATTTTAAGTAATCTGCATTATTTACTGTCTTATCGGTATCATCACTATCCAAAACAGTATTGAACATTTTTTCAAATTCGTTTCTTCTGAGCCTATCTTCATCATACGATGAGTGCATACGAAGTTTGAGTGCTTCGAGTTCGGCAATTATGCTGATAAGGCTGTTTGCAACATCATCAATCATATTTTCTGTGACCTCAGCCATATATTTGATATAGAGATTTTCAACACATTTTTTTGTGCTTTCAATATCTTCAATCATAATTTTTTCTTTGCAGTTCATAAAAAATACTCCTTTTATTTAATCTTGTTATTAATAAGATACCTATGTCCTTCAAGCTCTTTTGCTAATATAATCAGTTGATTAGCATTATAGTCAATAGTACCAAATGATATGTTATCCATATATTTGATATAGAGCTTTTTAATCTGTTCCTTTGCTTGAGTAATTTCAAAATCAAAGTCAATCTTCTTTTTTGTTTTAAGTAAAGATTTATCCAAGTGTATTGAGCCTCACTTATCTAATTCATTAATTATTCTCTGAGCAAGCATAGTATTTCTTTTTGCAACAGAGTTGTTTTTGATTGCAATAGCCAATGCTTTTTTCTGACCTATAATAGAAATCTCTTTCTTTGCTCGAGTAATACCTGTATATAACAAGTTTTTTGCAAGCATAATATATTGAGATGTCAAAAGAGGCATAAGCACACAATCAAATTCCGAGCCTTGTGATTTATGGATAGTAATTGCATATGCAAGAACTATATTCTCAAGACTTTCAAAGCTTACGATTCTGCCGTCAAAGTCGGCTATCAGAATATCATCTTTTATGTCAGTAACATATCCGATTTCTCCGTTGAACAAACCCATTCCTTTCTCGTTGCCTTTTACAGATTCCCAGATTATAGAATAATCGTTTTTTATCTGCATAATCTTATCGCCGACTCTAAACTCGGTTTTACCTTTACGAAATACTTTAGTACCTTTTCGGTAGGGATTATAAGCATTTTGAATGGCTTTATTGAGTTCGTTAGTTCCTGCTGCACCTTTTTTCATTGGGGCTATAACCTCAATATTTTCAATGCCATAGGTATTTACTTTATTGAGAAACAACGAAACTATGCGGTCCTGAGCTTCTTCCTGACTATCAGTATGATACAATTTGAATGTATCCTTTGAATAATCAAGATTTGTTTTGCACTCTCTGACAGCTAAACTATTTGTGATGATAGGATTATCGTCACCTTGTTGTCGCTGAATTTGGTTTAATTCAACACGAGCAATAGGGGAATGGAGAAGTTCAAAAAGAACATTTCCTGCACCGACTGATGGTAACTGTTCGCTATCACCGAGCAAAATCAGCTTGGTGTTTTGTGACACCGAACCTATGAGCTGAGAGAAAATGAACATATCACACATTGATGTTTCGTCAACAACACAAATGTCATCGTCAATTACTACATCGTTGCTCTCATCACTTTCTCTGATTTGTAACTTAGAGTGAATAGTTGTAGCCTGAATACCGACTGCTTCGCTCATTCTGGAAGCTGCTCTGCCAGTAGGTGCTAACAGGCACACGGATTCTGACTCTGTAAGTTCTTCACAAGCCTTGAGAATATACTTTAGAACCGTAGTCTTACCTGTACCTGCACCGCCTGTAACAAGAAGGAAACTGTTATTAACAGATTTAGTAATTGCTTCTCTTTGCTTGTCGGCAAAAGTAATTCCGTTATCTTTTTCAAGCTTTTCTATGCAGGCATTAATCTTCTCGTCAGATAGTTTTTGAGTTTTACTGTTTGTGATTCTCCTTGCAATTTCATTGGCAACGAATACTTCTCTCTCAAAATTTTTCTTGAGATAAGCACAACCGTTGTTACCCTTTAAAATGCCTTCATTAGCTAAATCACAAATAGTTTTAACTACTAAACTATTTGACACAACCTCTTGAGAAAAATTCTCATTCAGAATATCGTGAACTTTTTGAAGCAGCTCTTTCTGCGGTAAATATAAATGACCTTCACATTGAGCTTCTTCAAGCACATACTGAATACCAAATCTTACTCTGTTGCTGTCAAATGGGGTGTAGCCAAGCTTCAGAGCAATCTCATCAACAGTTTTAAAACCAAAACCATTAATTTTAACAAGGCGGTATGTATTGTTCTTAACAATATCTAAAGCTTTGTCCTTAAATGCTTTCTGAATCTTAAAGCATTTGTTGGCTGATACACCATAAGGCATAAGCATTTGAATAATTTTTCTCATATCAAATGTTTCTTGATATGATTTTAAAATATTGTCAAGCTTATTTCTTGAAACACCTTGAACTGTAACTAACAGTTCAGGTGTATTCTCGAAAACTTCAAAGGTATTTGTGCCAAAAGTATCAACTATTCTTTTAGCTGTTATTTTACCAATTCCTTTGATTAATCCAGAGGAAAGATAAGAAATAATACCTTCCTTGGTCGCTGGCAACACCTCTGAGAAATTTTCTACTTCAATCTGGGGCTTGCCTTTATACATACTTAATTTTCCTTTAATTTCAAGTTTCATATCTTCACGACAAGGGAAATACCCTTTAATTGTGATATGAGAATCATTGAAATTATCAGGAACTTCGTTTTTGTCAAACTCAGATAGTTCCAAATCGGCTATACAGTAACCGCTATCTTCGTTTGTAAATAAAATTTTTTCGATAATTCCTATCATATGTTCTCCTTAAATGCCACTGATTTTAAATGTCGGACTTGAAGTTGACTTTTTAACAGCAGCCTCAAATGCTTCTGGAAAGCCTTCCTCAAGTAGTTTATAGTCTGTACTTCTTGAATTTCTTGATGTATTGCTCAAAAGATGTTCTTTTCCGTCCGAGAGAACCAAAACTCCTCTTGAATGTCCGTCAAGTGCCTCAAGAAAATCTACATAGAGTTCTTTTTTTGCCTTTTCAATCTCATCAAGTTTTCCTTCAAACAACTTTCGCTGCTTTTCAAGACTTGACAATGTATTGAGCTTATCTTCCATTTCTGCGGTTGCTTTAATCTTAATTTCACTGCTTTTAGGTGGAATATACGAATTGATAAGTTCCGCACAAGCGTCACCGCTTTCGATGAGTGGTGGCATACGGTTAGCTTCAATGTAGTTATACCAAAACTCAATATTTTTCGATAAAACCTCTTTTTCTATGTTTCTATCCCTCTCAATCCTTTTATAAATAAACTTTTTTGAAAGTTCATCAGCAAAGGGCTTGAGCATTTTTCGAGGAATATAAAATTCCCCAATCATCATATGTAAAAACATCTTGATGTAAGGTTCAAGTTCTTTGTCTGCCTTTGCAAGTGTGAGCATACTGTCGCAGATATTATCTACAAGCTTTGCTGGCATTTTTCCAAACGCTTTTGAGAGCTGATACAAGCTTGCAGCCATATATCTTGCCTGAACAGGTACAAATAAACAGGCAGTATATGCTATATCCATATTAAGAGCGGAGAGATATGTCTGTACCTGCAAAAAGTAATGAAATGGCACTCCTTCTTCTTCCCACGAAGTATTAAATTCGTGGGTTGTTTTGCACTCAAGGATACCCATAGGCTCTTTATGACCGCTATATCTTAAAAAACGGTCAATGTTACAGCGAATATGTGGAAACATAGGGTGTTCAAACATTGCTTTAATTTCATATGGAATTAAAGCAGTTTTTGCTGCAAAAATATCCGCTACCAACTGCTCAAGAAAATGACCTGAATCAAGAATAGCAATATTTTTCTGCTTAGGTATTACAGGATTTATTCCCTTTTTATCAAAATACAGACCTCTTTTTGTTCTGCCATAGGTTTCAATTCCAAATATGGTAGCCTGATCTGAACCACCAAGAGAATCCCTGCGAGCATTTTCCCATTCTTCGGTAGTCATATTTGCAGTGCTTTTATACACTTTTGGAATATAACTGTCTGTGAGATGAGAGCATACAATATCAATCATTTCGTTAAGTGTTATTTCTCTTTTTGTGTATCTCTCAAGTACACTGTTAAAGTCAAACATATAAAATTCATTCCTTTCGTCATATAAGAAAACAAGGATACTGACAAAATCAATACCCTTGTTACTTATAAATATTTTTTACTTATCTTTTGCGTTCCAAGCAACAACGCCCGAAACATCAAAACTTCTCCACTTTTTTGCAGAGATAGTAAGAAGTCTTGCAAGCTTTTCTTCATCTCTCAGAGCTTCATAAGGATTTGCTTTATTGCTCTTATTGAGTGTTTGAGTCATAGCTAAATAAATTTCCAAAGCGTTATTATGCTTAGGAACGAATGACTCGACTATCTCAGAAGCTTCTTTCTGAGGAAACTTGAGATAGACAAATGCTTTAATCATAGCATTTTTAGCGTTTGAAATCGAAATATCCTCAAGGATTTCTAAACTTCTTACCTGAGCTGTAAAACCTGCAAACAGTTCGCCAATCTTTTCTACTGCCTTATCGACAGAGGCATTGCCTGTGTGTCGGATAGACAGTTTATTTCCGAGTGGTATATAATAGTTGTCACAGATAATTGCTGGCTCACAAATGCAGCTTGCTTCGCCAATATCAGAGGCAATAATCTTAGCCATACAACTTGTAGCTTTACCCAAGCCATAACGACTGAGAATTGCAGTATATGCACCTGTAAGTGATACATCATCAATCCTTACAAGCACATCAGTAATATTTTCGGAGTATGTGCCATCTACAAAATCGACATCTGTAAAGCTGTTTTTAAGATACCCACAAACTGCTTTAAAAAATTCTAACTGACTTACAGGCACATAGTTGCCACTATGTACTGCATTGCAGTTACCAAAAAGCACACAGCTTACAAGTTTTCCTCTTGCAGTCCTTTTGGTGTCAAAATAATCCTCAAGGTGCTGACAAAATTTGCTTTTATTCAACTCATACAGCCTTTCAATTCCATCACCTGTTACTTCTGCTCTACGAATAAGAGAGGGGACAGCTAAATCGGTAACTGGATATATTTCTATATTTTCGCTATCATTTTCGCTATCGCCATTAAGTGTAGGACAAATTGAATTGTCAATCTTCATTACGAGCTGATTATTTTCGTCAACTTCAAACTTCGTATTTTCAAGAGTATGATAGCACCATTCTTGATTCTCCTCAATAAACTCAAGATAGTCTATAAATGAGATAATCGAATCAAAGTTCTGTGCATTTTTTCTTTCATATGTATTCATAAATTCTCCTTAATTAAAACATCAGTCAAGCGTATAATCATCATCAACGATGTAGCTTAACTTTTCTACTACTTCATCTATGTTTTCGTTGTAACCATAAAGGTTAGCAAAATCATAGAGAAGGCTTGTTAGTTCTGCAAATGCCTGACGACCTTCTTTTGTAAGATAATCGCAGTTTTTGTCAAATGGTTTTGCAGTCCAATTTCTCAAAATTGATTCAGCGTCACTCATTAAAACAAGATTGTCTTTGCATTTAAGTTTTGCTTTAAGTCTATTGCTATCAATACTCACATTTGCAATATGATAACAACTAACTACGATTGATAACAACTGTATCTGAATTTTTGCTCCATAAGTAGTCAAATCTCCAGAATAAGTAAAGATTTTTACCATACCAAAGTATCTTTTTGCAAGATACGCAAAGGGATTAATGTAGTATTCTGAAATATCTTCTTCTTTGATTCCATACACCCTTTCAATCCCTCTTTTTACAATCCAAAGCGGCGTACCAGCTTTGTAGTAAAAGAATGGGCGAGTGATACAGTCATCACTATCATACGGTAAAAGTTCAAAAGCCTGCATAAGTGCATAGCCTTTTTCTTTTTCCATATCGTTTTTTTCTTCTTCGGCAAGTCTGATTGCTTCTTCGGCAGATACTTTACCCGAAATAAACTTCGCTCCTGCACATTGCCTTTTTCGGGCAATAAGGTTAATACAACAGCATTTTCCTTTTTTATGACTGTTGATGATTTCTTCTATTTTCATCACATACAATCCTTTCCTTTAATTTTAATTTTTTCTGTACAGTCAAGTGCTGACTACACTTGAAGGTGAATAGCTTTGATTATATAAAATAAAAAAAGCGATTCACAAAGGTAAAAAACAAATACAAAAATCTTAAAAACGGCAAACAAAAAAAGATAAGCATAAAACACTTATCTTTCAAATAGTTACCATTTTATCTATTTGGATAAATTATCACAAATAGAAAACAGACATTATATTTTATTTTAAAACCTTAGCAAATCGCTTTTTTAAAAAACAGACACATCAGTTAAGATGTGCTACATTGCAACAAAAGAAAAATCCTTTTGTATAAATATATTAAGTCAAAAAGATAAATCAACTTAATATATATAATCGGCAAGCAAATAAAAATATTTGCAGCTAACAGCGTCCTTAAAAACGGACCAAAAATGCAAGCAATAATTGAATATTGCAGCTACGGCTCAGTCACTTTGATATAATCAAAGCAAAAGAAAACCACAAAGTTGCTACTGATGGGGAGTTTATTCCCATAGGTGTAATTCAAAAAAATGAAAAAATGCAAACTAAAAAACTTTATGATTTAATTATATCAACTCTATTTTGCATTGTCAATTAAAATAAGCAAAAAAAATCAGTCTGTCAGAGCTTTTACACTCTGACAGACTGATATATTAATTAATAATCGCATATCACGCAGGGTATAAATTTATACCCTGCGTGATATATTTTAAATTTTACGACAAAAACAAATCAAATTCTGAATTGCGTCATCAGGAATAATTTGTTTTTGTTTTCGAGTAATACAGGCTGTACACCACCAGCATAAATTACTTTAATGTTATTATCACCATCAACTGAACCGATTATCTCTCGCAGATTTTTAAGGTTAAGACACATTTTGTATTCCTCATTACTTGTGTTATCAATAATGTCAATTACCTGTTCACAAGCAGTATTTGTATCTGTATTTGCGAGTGTGAGTGTGCTATTATTAACTACGCACATAATTTTATTTTCAGTCGTCAAAGAAAGTAAAGCAATTCGGCTAAGAGCAGTTTTTAAGTTATCCTGCTCAATTATAAATGAATTGCACGAATTACTGGCTTTAGTTGATTCAGCGATAGTCACAAAAGGTTTGATGTCACTACACTCTATTAGCATTGATGATAATTCAAAATCGTCTTGTGTAAGCACAATAGCTCTTTTATTGTGTGCAAAATTTACTTCAATATTGTTCACACAATCAAATATTGACAAATATCCAATGTGCGAAATAGGAAATGTAATTTCACAATTTTCTAACGAACTATTTGGTACTGGCATATCAACAATAGCTAATTTCTTTCCGTCAGTTGCAACATATCCTTTATTTGAAATGTGAACACATTTAACTCTGCTGTCAAACGAGTTGCCGTCACCAGCAACAGAGGCACATTTGATACCGTCAATAAAATCTTCTGAATTAATTGATAAGAGAAAATCCTCTTTCTCAATTTTTTTAGGATATGTATTTACATCAAACAAAGAAAACTTTGCTCTGTTTCTTCCACTCTTAACAGTAAGAACGGAATCATTAACAAGTAATTCCAATTTACTGTTGAAAGGGAAGGAGCTGATATATTCAGCAGCCTTTGTCGGAATAACAATAGGCTCTGAAATATCATTTTGCTCAAGTGTATATGCCACTTGACCTTCAAGGTTTGCAGCATACATAAGTGAGTTTGAAATATAAATACCTTCAATAATAGTTTTTTTACGAACTATATTAAGTGCAATTTTGAAAAACTTTAATAAATCTTTAGTAATAATCATAGTTAATCTCCTTAATTACAAATTTTTTAGTATTTGTTCTTTTAATGCTTTTGCAAAAGCTTTTGGGACTTTGCTCAAATCTTCGTAGCAAATAAAGCTTTTGCCGTATATGCTACTTAGAGATTGTGCGTCAGAACCAAAACCAAATGCAATTACCGCTGTACCTTCACGCTTAATCTGTCGTGTAAGTACACGAAGATCATTATTAGCAGCTTCACCATAGTAGTTATCTCCAGCAGGCATACCGTCAGAGATAATGATGAGTAGTTTGTGCTTTTCTTTTCTCTTTTTTAATCTCTTATAGCAGTACCTAATGGCGTAACCATCACGATTACCCCAACGGTCCGTCATCGAAATAAGGCGATATTTATCATTTCCGTCCTTACTGTCAAAAGTGCAGTATGGATATAATTCGACTGTATTGTCCTCGGTATCTCCGATAATTTCAATCGGAATATTTAACTCGTCCGAAACCATCTTCATAAGAATACAGCTCACTTTTGCAGTATTAATTCTATCGCCATACATAGAGCCGCTTTCATCGACTCTTATAGATATAGCCATATCAATGATTTTTTTAGGGTTTTTCCTATCTTCCCAGACTTTGTAATCTGGTCGATATAGCTTATTTGTAGTGAGTTTTTTACCGACAATGCGATTTTTTCTTGTTCCAGTCAGGTTTTCATCTTTGATTACTCGCTGAACTTCATTAACCATTGCATTGGCAATAGGCTTAATACTATTAGCAATATGCTCATAATATTTTTTATTGCTTGCAGGGATTGAACGGATCCTTTTGATAGTAGCTCCGTATGAACAGTCAGCAATTCCATAGTCACCTTTTATATCATAGTTCATTTCTTGTTGAATACTGTTTTCGTTTTCTTCAACGGCTTTTGTATGAGCAAGTCCGTTAAGAATACCGCTAAAATCAGTATCTTCTTCAATAAAATAGTCATTTGTAACTATTGAGCCTGCCTGAGAAGAACCATTGCAAAGATATTGTGTAAGTGCTTTTCTGAGTGCTTCGTGTTCTTCTTCACTAAGTCCAGAATCATCATTACCAGATTTATCATTCTTTTGTAATGCTGATGGTTTAGCAATAGAAGAAGTGTCCTGTGTTTCCTCTGTTTGTCCCTGTAAACCACTCATTATCTGATTTACTTCATTTTCTACATCTTTTTCCTGTTCGGTAGAAAGATCAGATGACGGTATGGAACTATTTGAGGAATCAGAACTATCTGAATTATCTCCATCATTATTACTCGAATCATCGGAGTTATCTTCGGAGTTTGAATCATCATACTTATCTTTTAACTCTTGTATATCATCTTCTATGTAGTTCCAAAGATGACATATGATTAAATTGCAAGCCAAAATACGCTTTTCGGGGCTTGCCATAATCATTGGAGCAATCTCTGATATAAGAAAATTCACAGTTGCAGAGTATTCTTCCTCAGCCTCTGCTGTGCCGTAATATACGGATTTTGCTTTAAGCTGAGAAATAAGAGCATTTACATAAATTATTGGTTTGCTGAGTCCATTTTCTTCCATCTCCGCAATCGAAGGCGACTCCTCATAAATAAGTGCATTACCAACGGCAATACCTTTTCGATAATTACCTTCAAATTTTGATGATTGCTTGGCATTTACATAAATATCTTCGATAAGATTATTAATATTATGAAAATAATTCGATAAATAGATTCTTCCGATTTTTTCGTTGGCAAGCATTTCATCATATTTATCATAATTTTCAAGTTCGTCATCATAATCATACAAATCATCACCAAGAGGAATATATCCATCTTTTATAGCTTTGTTAGCTTCCATATATTTATCAAAGTTGGTCCATAGTATGTGACCTTCCTCGTGTGCTAAAAGCCCTATGATATATAAATTATAGAGTGGGTATGATTTTTTTAAGCGTTCAGCAAATTTGCAGCCAATGTTAATATAAACGGTTTCACCGTTTGTATAAGCAGGGCAATCTTTACTTGCGTCATTTAGTATAACAGTTGATAACCTTTTACTTCTTTTGTATCCTGCAATTTTCGCTGTCGTTTCCAACATTGAAAAAAGCGTGTTCTTATACTCAACAGAACCAAACACCTCATCAAAGGTAAGTCCTGCTTTTGCTTTAGCTTCTAAAGCTTTGAATTTATCCATATTAATATCAATCCTTTATTAATTAGTTATAATTGTAAATAATACAAGTGGGTGAGGGGATACCTTCTCACCCACAGTTGACAATGAAGCAATTATCCAAGTAAATTGTTAATTACCTCATTCCTTAATTCTTCCATTTCTTCAGCGTGTAATGAACAGCCTGATAAGACGGTATTTTCCGCTGTTTTTCTAAGTATTTTATTGGTATCTACGACTTTATTGCTGCTATATTTTCTTAGTTCAAACATATATGCAAGAACCCAGTTAGCAAATTCTCTGACACCACAAGTACCGTTGATACCTTTATCAACAATAGCCTGAGCGAGAGCAAGGACAACGGTTGCCATTTTGTCTAAAGCAGAATTATCATTGCACATTGTCATTGCAGTTACACGCTCAATAAGTTCGTCTTTTGCAGGAGTTTCCACTTTTATACGCTGATGAAAACGGCTTTTCATTGACGCTTCAAATTCATTGCAATTTGCTTCTTCCACATTGGCACAAAAAACAATGATTGTATTTTCATTGCGTTTTACAATTTCTCCAGTAGGCAGACTGAAAGACATATGACCGTCCATCAGTTCGTTGAGAGCAATACCAACACCCGAATCACGAACATTTGTAAATTCTTCAACAACTACAACACCACCGTCACGAATACCTTTGATGAACGGCGATTCCTGAAAGTAGTAGCTGATTCCATTGCTGTTTGAATTTTGTGCTGCTTTTGCATTGATGTAGGCAGCATAACATTCTTCTTCTGTGATATTTTCCTTGTACTCACCTGTAAGCTGCTCGTAAGCATATTCAGGTGACATTTCGACTTCTTCTTTAAAGTCTGAAAAATCACAAAGAGTTTGACTATTTGTGTTATTAAGCTTCGGCATAATCTCTCCCTTAAAAGCAGCTTCATCTGTATTTGACGAACAGTTAATGTAATAAAATGGGAGTCCCAATGCTGAAGCCAAAGCCATAGCTCCCTGACTTTTACCTGAACCAGCACCACCGAATATCAGATAGTTTTTTGGTTTGAGTTCAGGACTCAAATCAGAGGCGTAATAAAATTCCGTATATTCGGCAAGCTCAGCTACCCAATGCGGAACTTTATATGTATCAGGCATTTTGGGGATAAGTGTAGTATTGTATTCTGCAATCTTGAATTTGCAATACAAATCTTCTGCTGATATATCTTCATTATTCTTTAAAGGAAAATCATCAGAAAAAATAGTAAATTCATCTCCTACAATAACCTGACTCCTTTCTGGGGTGTATGCAGATAAATCCTGCGGTACATCAGGCAAATAGCCAGTTGAGGCGATATATACTGGCATTTTTGGTGTTCCGACCGTGTGATAAACGCAGTCACACATTAGGAACAAAGAAGAAATCAAAGCTGTATCTTTAACTTCGGCGGCTTTTCCTGCTGCAATATCGCAGTAAGCATTTATTATTGCTGATTTTTTCTTATAAATTTGCTTAACTTCTTTTTCACCTTTTCCTACAAGATATTGAAAAAGACAAAGCCAAGCAGCTAAACCAAATTTTGTATCTTTTTTTATAACCGAATACTTTTTCCAAGCTTTTCTGTCACTTGTAATACCAGCAAATAAAAAAGCCTCTTTTGTTTTGCTAAAGCAGCACAAATGTATTTGTTGTTTTATATCAATATATTCGGCAAGGATATACTCATCAGTTTCAGCAACAGTTGCTTTCCTGTTTTCAAGAGCAGTCAAATCTGCCGATGACAACGATGTATTTAATATATCATAGCCGTTCACTACCGATAAAATAGCTGCGGTAGCAACAGGCTCATAAAGCCTTGAAAAACCTCTGTCATTATTAATTGACATAAAGGCTGCGTTGGTACTCTGTGTAGTGTTTATACCGTTTATATAATTTTCGGTATCTTCTTTTTTAAATAATAAGTTATTATTTATTGACATAATCTATTTTCTCCTTCATAGTTGTCACCAAACGATGTAAGAGCAATCATTATGCTGTTATCGTTTGACGAATAATAAATTTGTAATTTATTTAATATCTCTGCAATGGGGATTAAGCCTGTATCTATATGGTAACTAAAACCATTGTCAGTTATTAAATCCCCATTATCAAAAAAAGAAACATACTTAGCTTGACTGTAATAAGCGTCACTCAGTATGTTTATCAAAGTAAGCGTTTCAAGGTATGAATCACTGTTATGCAGTTCTTCTTTGCCTTGATATAGCTGTTGTTCTATTTTTTGCGGTTCTTCTTTGCTTTGATTTGAGTGCGGCACTACTTTTAGTGGCTTTTTTAGCAATTTTTGCTTTAGTGCCTTTGTGATTATAATAAAGTTTAATTTTTGCATATCTCTTTTTTCGCCTTCTTTCTTCATAGAAACAATATGCACTCCATAGTGTAATTGCAAAAAGACAAAAACTTTTTAGAAGTGTATTAATACCTGTGTCACTTGTCGTGAATGAGAGCAAAAATAAGAATAAAGAAATTACGGTTGTAAAAAAATATTTATTCATAAAGTTATCCTTTCTATAAAAATAATCAGCGAACAGATATATTCTGCTCGCTGATTTTTATTAATAATATAACCTTAGAATGGCAAATCATCATCACTAAGATTAATTTCATCAACTCCAAACTGCTGTGGCGACTGATACTGAGTAGCCTGCTGTGCAAACTGTTGGTACTGCTGAACAGGAGCAGCTTGTTGTGGATACTGCTGAGTCTGCTGAACAGGTGTAGCCTGCTGTGGATACTGCTGAGTCTGCTGAACAGGTGCAGTCTGCTGTGGATACTGCTGAGTCTGCTGAACAGGAACAGCCTGTTGTGGGTATTGCTGAGTCTGCTGAACAGGTGCAGCTTGCTGTGGGTATTGCTGAGTCTGCTGAGCAGGTGCAGCTTGCTGTGGGTATTGCTGAGTCTGCTGAGCAGGTGCAGCTTGCTGTGGTTTATCACCTGTAAAGTAGAGCTGATCTGCTACTACTTCGATGATATGACGATTTGTGCCGTCTTTTGCTTTGTATGAACGGGATTGCAATGAACCAGTAACACATACGAGCTGACCTTTTTGGAAGTGTTTTGCAGCAAATTCCGCAGTTTTTCTCCACATTACTACTGGAATGAAATCTACTTCACGCTGGTTATTTTTGGCGTAATTTCTTTCAACAGCGAGGCTTACTGTACAAGCACTCACTCCGTTAGGTGTAGTTTTGAGTTCTGGATCGGCAGTAAGTCTGCCCATAATCTGTAATGTGTTTAACATAATTTCGTTCTCCTTTTTGTTTGAATTATTAATAAATATTGGATTTGTATAAAAGTAAAAGAGTCAAGTTGAATTTCAACATTGACTCTTAGTTTAAAAAATATAAATATTTTGTCATTTTGCATTGTGAGTATCAATAATTTCTTTAAGCTGTTTAGCAATTTCATACATACTCATAATTTCATCATCAGTATATAAGCTTATATTTTGCTTATTTAATAACTTGAGCGTAGAAGATATTGATAAGAAAGCTCTTGCTATGTTATTTTCCCTAATGTCTTTTTCATCAGGAATAACAAACGGAGCGGAATATTCGTATATTCCTTTATCTGTTTCAATTTTTGTCCTTTTTGGTGTAATTCTTGTTATTCTTTCTTCACGAATAATATGATACCTAAAATAAGTATTATAACCAACAAGAACTGGTTTTGATACAAAAACAGTATCATTTACATTTAGTTTTTCTTTATCAACTTTCATCGCTTGTCACCTTTTCATTAGAATTAATGATTTCTTCAACTTCGGCAAGTCTTGTTTCAATTTCATTGTACATTTTAAAAATCACCTTGTCAATAAAAAATTATAATATAGGTCTGTACTCGTGAATAATACTCCTAACAAGATCGTTGAGGGATAAATCACTATCCATATAGCTTTTGTACAACGCTTCTAAAGCATTGTCTTGCGTTGCAAGTTTATATAGCTGTATCTGAGTCAAATCATCAACTTCCGAAGTAATATATCCTGCAATACATTCCTTAATGCCTGTTTCGTAAGAAGCAAGCATTATTTCTTCTTTTGAAAGTGACATCAAGTGATTTTTGTATTCACTCAACTCATTTTCGATTTTTTTTATGAGTTCATTTCTAAGTAACTCAATTTCTGTTTTGAATTTTCCGTATAAATCCATTTTTAAAATCCTTTCATTTCAAATTTTCTACAATCAGGCAGTTAATGACTATCTGAAGGTGAATAGCTTTTGATTATATAAAATAAAAAAAGCGACCCACTAAGGTTAAAAATCAAATACAAAAAATCTCAAAAATGGCAAACAAAAAAAGATAAGCGTAAATCACTTATCTTTCCAATAGTTGCCGTTTTATCTATCTGAATAAATTAATATCACAAATAGAAAACAGACATTATATTTTATTTTAAAATCTTAGCAAATCGCTTTTTAAAAAATAGACACATCAGTTAAGATGTGCTACATTGCAACAAAAGAAAAGTCTTTTGTAGAAATATATCGAGTTGAAAATCAACTTAATATATATAATCGGCAAGCAAATAAAAATATTTGCAGCTAACAGCGTCCTTAAAAACGGACCAAAAATGCAAGCAATAATTGAATATTGCAGCTACGGCTCAGTCACTTTGATATAATCAAAGCAAAAGAAAACCACAAAGTTGCTACTGATGGGGAGTTTATTCCCATAGGTGTAATTCAAAAAATGAAAAAATGCAAACTAAAAAACTTTATGTTTTAATTATATCAACTCTATTTTGCATTGTCAATTAAAAATAAGCAAAAAATAAGGCTACCAGAGATTTTATTCTCTGATAGCCTTATGGTAATTAACGATGATATGTTTTATGACAGTATATGAGTACCCATTCTTTTAAATTATAATATGGTACTTTGTCATTTGTATAGTCTGATGTTGAATTATCGTACTTAATATCACCGTAGAGATTATGATATTTAGTGATTTTATTAATTTGGTTTCTACTGACCTTAGCTTTTATTCCTCTTTGAATGTTATAAAATTCAGCCCTATCCCAGTTGTCACCTTGTTTTTTCCAAATAGATAAAATGTCATCTGTAACAGGTTCGTATTGCTGATATGGCTTAAATTCTGCAAGTCCGTTTTTGATGATATTAACTTGAGTAATTCGCCCCTCAATATCTCTGAAAATTCTATCAATCTGACAACCACGATAATCAGACTCTTTGAATCGGTAGGTACATACTTTATTTAGATTACCGTTACGAGTTGAAAGTGAGCGGCAGTTTTGCCCACATTCTTTCTGCGATACTGTATGACTTGGATTTTTGGGGCAGCCATAATAACACCAATAGTTATGTGTATTAACAAATGAAATAAGCTTGTCGTAAAGTTCGTCAAAATTATCTGGTAATGGCAGGAGAGAAGTATCTTCTGATTCCGTTTGAGATTGCATTTGGTTGTTGGATAATCTTTCAAAGTACATTTTCTTATTGCTAATTCTGTCAAATAGTTTTTCAGAATTTGATGAGCAGAGTTTAATAAAATCTTCTGGTGTGTATTTGCAGTTACTACCAAAGAAATTAAGTCCGTTTTCACTAAGCCAATCAACGCTAATTATTGTTTGATTATCGAATTGAAGAAATAAAAAAAGGTCATCAGTAAGCTTTGTGTATTTTTTGAGCGTGGGATTTACTTCCTTCCAAGTGTATAATTCCTTTTCTCCCTTAACTTTAAATAAATTGCCTTCAGTGTAGTCTTTTTGTACATCAAAAAGCCAAATTGCCTTTAATCCCTTATTTTTAAAGAAGATATTTCTTTCGTTAAATTCTTTTTGACTAAGTTTGCCTTGCTGAAATTCAATTATGGTTTTATCGTCTATAAGTACATCGGCTATGTGTTTTGTACTTTCTAAACTAATTATTCTTTCTTGATATTCTTTCCCAAAGCGATTAATATTATCAAATCGCCAGTTTGATGAATCGTACTGCCAAGAATCAAGGCATATGAAGCCTTTAGCGTGTGCATAGTGATGTGCTTTGATTGGACCAATCTTGAGAATAACAGGAAAATTGCAAATAGGGCAAAAGTAATCTAACCCCCTTTTAGCACTTTCAATATGTACTCGTTCACCGTTTTTATCGTTTGCTATATACATCTATTATCACTCCTTTATCAATCAACTGAAATAAAGCCACAAATAATTATTATACTTGTGACTTTATTATATCAAATAGTTGCTTTTTGTGCAATTATATGTAGCTGTTTTTTTATGGATTGCATTTTTTACAAGGTTCGTAACCTCTGTTTATAACATCATCACGAGAGCCTGTATATTCTTCTTTATTAGAATCCTTCATTTTATCCACCGATGAGCAGTTTGGTAAGTGGAATTTTTTTGTGTTAGTATTAAGAATGTATGTACGGCTATCTGAATCTGAGTCCTTTTGCGATGACAGCTCTGAACGATTACTGCTTTCTTCTTTCTTTGGTTCTTCTGTAACTTTTACGGTATATTCGCTGTCACCAGTTGCATAATCAATACTTACATCAGGTTGCACATTGTAGCAATATACGCAAAAAGTGATACCATCACCGTTATCCTCAACGGATTTTGCTTCCATAAGAACTCCTCTTGCAACAAGCTCATCATTATTAAATACTGGAGTAACTCTGTATAAAGTGTGGTTGTTTGTTTCTTTTACATAATCGGCTACCATATTTTCAAATGGCAGCATACCATTTACATTAAGATACCTTGTTCCTGTAATAAGGTTTTTTTCATTTGCATTTTCGCCTGTAAGCTGATAGCCGATTAAATGGCAACGGTTATATAAATACTTGCCGTCAATGCAGTCATACTTTATTGTATGCCAGCCAGTTGGCTTTATTTGACCGATAGAGCCTCTTTCCTGTGTAGGCATAATATCTTTACCTACACAGGCATATGCTGTATCACACCTTCCTAATTCGTCTAAATCGGCATAATACTCAAACGATGATGTTGTGTATTCGTCCTCACTGAAATATGGCTCGTTGCCGTTGATTTCAATGTATGGATTACCTGAGTAATCAGGGATTGAAGATAGATTAATGGCAGGGAAAGGGGGAGAAGTTGTTTCTTCTGACTTTGATATTACATCAGTTTTGTCCTGTTTGACCGTACTTGATTTTTCAATTTTAGCGGAAGTATCTGACGCCAGTTTTGAAGTATCGGAAACTATCTGAGCAGAGCAACCAGCAAGCAATGCAGTTCCTATAATACTTGTTATTAATATATATTTTCTGTTTGTTTTCATTTTCACCTCTCAATTTTCTTGGTATAATGTTCTTCTGTAATCTCATCGTGAGAATTACCTTTGAATTTCTCGGTAGAAACAAGTTCAAACCTCTGCAAATAATCAAAATCGAATTTTAAATCAGACGGATAATCTCTGTTCCAACGAAAAATAATCAATTCTGAGCAATCATCAAGATTTTCTGGCATATTATTTTCAACAAAAACATAGTCACTTTTGCCTGCTTTCTTGAAAAAACTATTTGAGATGACTAAGCGTGTTTTATTAATATCTTTCCCTATAAATAGCTCCTGTGTATAATAGCTTACCCAAAGTTTTTTTCCCTGAGTAAGTTCAATGATTTTTTTGGTTACTTTCTTGTCGGAAGATACCCTTCGCTTATTAAAAATTACGCCATTATTGTTTTCAAGACATACGATTAATTTCATTATTGTTACCTCTTTCTATCTTTGTTTTTTGTATAGAATAAAAGAGAAACAGTAACAAGCTGCTTCTCTTTATATGTGTTATAATTCAAACTATTTGAGAACTTTCTTTTCGTCAATGAGTCCCAATAAGTAATCAGCACTCACATTAAAAAAATTGCAATACTTTTTGATGAACTTAATATAAGGAACAGACAGCGAATGTCTATGATTATTTATTTGTTTTCTGCTTATATTTGTTTTTTCCGATAAAGCAGATATTGTGACGCCGCTGTCTTTAATAAGCTTATCAAGTCTGTCGCCGATTACAGTACTTTCCATTTCGTTATCAAGCATTTTTTCACCTCTATTCATTACATTTTGATTCGGATAATATCTTTTGATATACGGCAGGGAGTGTAGAAGTTATAGCTGCATAAGCTATTTTCCAGATCGGTGCTTTGTGAAAAGCATACATCATTTCATAAAATAACTGTTTTGAACTTAAATCTTTGTAGTCGTCAATATTAAAACCTTCTGTGCAAATTTTATACAATTCAGTATTAATGAGGTAATCGTTTATTTCTTTAACAAGGTTCAAAGTTTTAACTGAAAAAGGTGTTTTATACCATTTTTCTAAACCTTCTGAATCAATATTGGTGGCTTCGAGGGTGATTAAGTCCAAAATCTTGTTTGAAATATCAAATTCTTTATCGTCCATTATACACCGTATGTACATTATTTTTCCTTTCATATGTTATTACATAAATTATTTTAGTTTGATATGTCAATCGTAACTATAATGGCTTTTTTAAACTCATTTTTCATTAATTGTTTGATATAAGAATTTATATCATCAGCATTACCTTTGAATTTATGTTCAAGATCTTCTTCGTTATTGTTTAAATAAGCTTCAAGAAAGTCATCTTTATTATCATACATTTGATTTTTGTAAATAGTGTATTCAGCTATTTCACAATTAATAACAGAACCGATTACACAGCTGCAATTATCGTCACTGTCTTTATATACCATAGGCACGATAGGTAGTGTGGGATTTTCATTAATTAGTTTTGCCAATTTTTCGATAGGTAACATTTTGTATCCGAATCTCCTTTCATATCTGAAAATAATATTATGAACACATTAATTAAAGTAATTTGTTTTAATTCTCCTTATCATCGAACATACCAATCTTATTTGCTAAAGAAATAATAGATTCCACGACCATTTCTAATTCACAGCCTTTAAAATCACACATATGATAGCAGACTTTGACAGTTCTATCCTCGTTATCAATTTTCTCAAAGTTAATAGCAATTCCTTTATTAAAGCTTTCTGAATCACCATTATCATAATTGACAGTAATACTTGTTATATTTCTATTATCCATTTTTATACACCTCACTTTCGCTATTATGATTGTAACATAATTTATAAGTTCGATTTAAAAAGTCAGATTTTAATTGCGTACACTTATCAAAATAAACTTAATTGATTGTCCTCGCTTATATCAACATTGGCGGTACACATAATATTTAAAGACTTATGTGGTTTTTCTTTATAGCATTTTTGAATCCAATATTTCTCTCTTTCAAGAATATTATCTGATTTACCGACTATTTCAATAGTTTCAAAAATATAGTCTTTAATATCAGATATAGGAAAACGCTCACTCTTTAAGTGCTGCCCCCAACGAAAAATCGGTGCATTTACAGTCTTGCCGACATAGAACTCACCAGTTGACTTTTTAGTGATTTTATAGATATATCCATTAATCTCATTGTTACTGAACATATCCTTATCAATGTAAAACTCATTGTCATCATTAAGATTAATGGTTTGCTTAATCTTTTCAAAGTATTCCTGCTTACAATGATGTGAGCAGAATCGCTTTGACGCAAAATCAGAAATGTTATATAGCAGATTTTTCATTTCATAATCTGAAAAACAGATTGGCTTGCCATAATATGTTGAAATTTGAGCGTTGCAGCAATCACATTTGAAAGTAATTTTATTGAAATATCTCTCAGTATTGTAGCAATGTTCTCCAATTATAACACAATACAGGTCGCCTGCTTTGAGTTTTTTAGAATAACGAAAGACAATATTATTTCCGTACTGCTCTCTGATGAGGTCCTTAAAAGCCTCTCTGCTTTCGCATACAAGACAATCCATTACTATTTCTGTATTTTCTGTTTTGCTTACAGATGAATATAAGCCAAACTCTTCACTCCTTTTTCTGTTTTCTTCAGCTGTTTTTGGATCAGCTACTTCATAAATCCTATATATTATCTCAAGCAACTTTATCACCTCTATCTAAGCCAAAGTGTTTATTCAAATATGTAGCAATACATTTCTTTTTCTTTAAAAGTTATATTGCTCCTGTATTTATTCTTTTGCACAGTTACTTTGTTAGGCTTTGAACTATTCATTTTTATGGAATAAATATCTTCTGAATCCGAATAAAGCTCATAGTTACCATTGCCGATTGAATAAGCATATTTTTCGGTTACAGTATATTCTTCTTTAGTTTGATTAAACGAAAAATCAGTAATGTTCTCAGTGGTTTCTTCAACTGTTGATAACAACGAATAATCTTGCTTATTTTGAGAAAAAATTAAAGCCAAAGCAGAAATAGATAATAAAATTGCTATTCCCGTAAGAATCCAAAAAATTTTATAGTTTCGACATAGATGTGTATAGTCATAGGTTTTCCCCCATTTTCTCTCTGATATAGATTGAAATGCTACGGCAAACATAAATAGAATAACTGCAATTATAAATAATATTACTGACATTGATAAAATCCCCTTTAAAATATAATTTTTAATTTGAATATCCTTGATTAAATTATACAATATCTGAAAAATTCGTGAGAAAACTCAGAGATTAAGGATATTACAATAATGACACCAAAAACTAATAACAAAAATCAATTTATTGCTAACGCTAAAGGCGAATAAACACCATATTTTTCAATATATTTGTAACAAATAGTTTCTTCTTTTGTAAGAGGTCTTATCTGTTCAAATTCCAATGAGTTTATAAAAAAAGCTTCCCACCATAACTGCTTGGTGGTTGCGTCTTTAATTGCAATGCCACCTTTTTTACAGGCAGGACTTACGCTGTAATCAGGATTAATGACTGCACCGCCTTCGGGTAATTTGCGTTCTTTTAATGTTACTGGTGTAGCTGCGTTGCTGAAATTGAATGTATAACTGTATGACATATATGATTTATCGCCGTAAAAGGATAAATATGAAGTCATTTTACAGGTTAATCCATAATTCCACAAATAATTGTTTCTTTGTTCTTCTAAACTAATTAAAGGCAAAGATATTCTCCTTTCTTACTTATATAAAAACAGATGAGTTATCATCTGAGTCTGGCAAAAATATATCACTATGCGTGATTTCATTGACTTTCTCATCGTCATATATCCAATTATTAAGTATTTCGTAACTTATAAGTCTATTGATTTCTATGCCGTATTTTACTTTAAAAAATTCATTTATAATAAAGTCTTTGCTTTCAGGAAAAAGCGTGAAGGCTTCTGATAAACTAATTTTTTGTTCCTGCTCATTTGGCTTGTATTCTTTGGATAGTTCTGACAATCCCAGTACATCAGATAGATGTTTTGTGCTAAATCGTGTAGGCTGATGAAAAATATAACCATCTATTTGAAATAAGATATAGTTATATGTCTGATCTAAAAACTGATAGCCTATCGGAACAGGATTACTGTTTGAAATGATAACACTCTTGAGGGTATAAATTTGTACCTGTAATGTACTTAATTCCTTCATTACTTTATGCAGAGTTATAATAAGATTACTAAGCTTATCTATTTTTACACTTAAAGTATCAGCAAAAGATTTAACTTCAGAGTAATTCGAGTATTCCTTATTACGCATTTGTTCAAATGCGGCTTCTAATGTTATGTTTTCTGAATTACTTTTTTGAGTGATTCTATATATGTAGTACATAACTTTTTCATATTTGTTTTTAGCAGAAAATATACTGACTTTCCTGCCGTTTATTTCAATATAAAAATCACACAACAGGCTCTTGGAGATTTTAATAAGGTCTATAAAGTCAAGCCCTGAAGGGATTAATGCAGAATTTATACTTGTTAAATTATTAATTGTACCAATAAAATTTTCTATTCCGACAGAAAGAGTAGGGAAGTCTGTTTCAAAATCTTTATCTTTACTTTTTTGAAAATCAAATAAATAGGTTTTCATAGTTATTCTGCTGTCACGCAGACTTTTGGCAAATAGATTTAAAGTGTGTAGTTTTTCTATTTGAGATGTCATTTAATCACTCCTTTATATTCTATATTTTAAATTATATACCATAATGAAAAATCTCGCTGAAAAGTCGGAAAAAGATTTAGAGGCTGCTTTGGGCAGCCTCATAAACTTGGTTAAATCAAAATCAATTTCCCATACTTACTTTTTGAAAGTTTTTGAAATTACACTTTATATTAAATACTCATCATTTAAAAAAGGTATATCGTTTTCCAATTCATCGGTAAACCAAAGAGTGTATTTTATTTTTAAACCGTCAAAGATACTTAAACAAACTCTTCTGAAATCGAAAGCAGCTGTTATAATCTCTCCCGACTTCTCAGACTTTACCTCATAATCTATTCCCGAAACAGCTTCTTTAATTGCAGCCATTATCTCTTTATATTGGACTACATCATCAATGTAAGTCGGAATATATTCTTCAAACTCTATGCACCTATCAAAAGCAAGACGATTATAAGACTTTAATTTATCATAAATAACAGCCCATTTCTCAGATAAATTTTTTTCAATCTTCGCCTTTAAAGCGAGAGCAACATCATAGGTATGCTTTGCGGTTTCCCTGTCATATGTCAACGCTTCGTACCTTGCAGGCAAAACGACCTTACCTAAAAGAGAATGTATCTCAATTTGATATTCTCCCTGATTATAAAATACATAGCTGCTTCCAAAGAGGAAATTTAATATATTCGCATCAAATCGTTTGTTTTTATCTTCATACCAACAAATCATTTTTATTTCTTCATCGGTAAATCCATCATCTGCATATATTGCTTCGTTGCTGTACTCATCATAAGTAGTATTTTTCATATTCTTTTTTCCTTTCTTATCTTTATTTTTTGAGGGGATTAACGGAATATTTTTCACGCACAACGCTCATACTTGCCGTAAAGTTTTCGTTCAAGTTTTGCTTCCTTAAAAGCTCTTAAAAAGCTTCTGTACGAGCAAGCAGAAGGGAAACTATCTGTGATTTTCTGCCATAGATTTTTATTACTTACATCATCAGAAACATCTACTCCTGTTTCAATTACAATACAGTCGTTTGTATTGTATGCAATGAATTGGTATTTTCCTTTGTAATATACACGCTCCCATTCCATTTTTTTCATAGCTTTTCACTCCTTTTTCTATGCTGAATAATAATTAGGGTTATATGTCTGCGGCATTGTTGGTATAGCCTGCGGTGTATAAGGGTTTGGTTCATATGATTGAGGCTGAGTTGTATATGAATCTGTCTTATTACCATTATAATCACTCCTATAAGCGTTATGAGTGTACTGAGCTGATAAGTAAGCCATAATATTAGCGTCAATCAGTTTACCCATAATAAGCAGATCCTTGTATCCCATAGGTACTCTGATAGTAAGCTCTGCTTTACCTTTTTCTGGAACAATCAAGCCTTTGTCATTTGAATGACCTGCTCTCGACTCTGCTGTAAAAATGATTTCGGATTTCGAGCCTGCACCAATTTTGAAATAGCGACTTAATGCTTTTCCGTCAGTTCGTAAATTGCGTTTTTTGCAGCCTGCTTCATTTACTCCGCCAAATGGTGAGGTGTAGCTCTCGGCAGGATACTGATTACCTTTTGCCTTTTCGTTAGCACACTTTTTAAGTAAGCTGCTTTTTGCTTCTTCGGCAAGCAGCAACGCTTCACCAAAAGTTAAGAAACAGTCAATGCTGCGTATGTTATTCTGATTGCTTTTGTCAACAAAACTAAACATAACTTTTTCACTCTTAAAGAGATTAGCTTTAACCTTTAAAAAAGTGTTTGAGGAATACATCTCAAAAAAGCTGTATTCTATATTTTTATTTTGCAAATCCTTAGAAACGGCGGCTTTGATAGTATCAACATCATTGCTGATTTTTTTAAGTCCTTTGAGAGCATTAGAGAGTTTTCTGAGTATTGATTTAAGCATTTCTTCCATAATGGATTCTCCTTTTTTCTATCTTTATTTTCTATAATAATTATACCTTATTTTTATGTAGCTTGTAGAAAAGTCAGAGAATAGAAAAAGCAGAGTATAATAACATACCCTGCTTTGTAAAATACATTTTATTATTTAATTTTCATCAGCAATAGAATTAAATTTATCAACAACATCTAAGTTAAGCCAATAATTATTAGTGTTACTGATTGCTTTTATAATTATTAAATTATACTTTTTAAGATTTTCAATGCGTTTTAATAAGGTTGTTCTGCTTATTTTAAGTATTTTCATTAACTCACCTGTACTAATACCTTCATTAGAGAAAAGGCTTGCTTGGAGTAATAGGGAATATAAAGGAAAATATTTATCATCTGTTCCATCAGGTAAATTAATGAATCGCTCAAAATAATAAGATAATTGTGAGTGCTTTTCTTCAAGTGATTCTTTAAGCTTTAGCAATGAGGAATATATTATATCTATAAACATAATAATAAATGGTGTTAAATCGCCTTTATTACGAGTATCATTGCAGATTTTAAAAGCATTATAGTAGTCACTTATATTCTCCTTTATAGAATATGAAAGGCGATATGCCATAATTGATTCAAATTCTTTTGATAAAAGGTAACTGCTTATAAATCTCGAAGTACGACCGTTTCCGTCATAGAAAGGGTGGATATACCCAAAAAGATAATGAAATACAGCTACCCTGAATATTAATTCGATAGAATTATCATTTAAAATACTCAAAGCATTTTCCATACTATTAATGATATTATTCTCAGGATAAACACCTGTATGAATTGTTTTTTGAGTTGGAGTAACCACACTGGCTGAATCTTTCCTAAATAGTTTTCCGTCTGGAAGATTATCTGGATCATCTTCTTCAATTTCATTATAAACAAGTTCGTTATAAAGGTGTCGTATATCTTCACAAGATTCAAATTTCATAATTTCTTCTTCATCTTTAAGAAGTACATATTTTTGTACTAAGCCGTAAAAGCGTTCACCTTTATGTTTTAATTTTGACTGTAATTCTAAGTCAGATAAAATGCTTGATATTTCTTTTCTTGTACTGTTTACACCTTCAATATCATTAGTTAAAATAATTTCATCAATAAGACACTTAGTAAAAAAATGATTAATAGCAATTTCAGGTAATTGCCATCTGAGTTTAGCAATTTCTTTATCTATTTTGTAAATTTCAATTATTTTAGGGATAAATTCTGGCAATTTTAAAAAAAACGCTTGATTGTCGTGGATTTTAAAATTCAAATGTACAGCATTTTCGTTATTATATCTCTGCATATAAATTTCGTTATAATTTTCACGATTCGTATAAAATAGTTTTAGAAGTGGAATGTAGTCCATAAAATCACCGCCTGTATAAATTTAGCGTTTTATATATATAATATTTTGAAACCGTTATAAAAATCACTGTAACAAAGTTATTTTTTACAGCTTTATGTTATTTTATACTCTTATTGTCTAAAAGTCAAGAAAAATTAACAGCCTAATAAGTGAGCAGGGTATAAATTTATACCCTGCTCATAAAAAACAGTTTAATTATTCAAGAATACTTTTAATTTCAGAAAGCATTTTAGTAATTCCCTTAGCCTGTTCTTTTGTTACCGTGATATTATCACCATCAAAAGAAAATACTTGATTGATGAGATAATTCAGATTATTGATGATTTCGTCTGTTTCTTCAGTTACATCATTAACCTTAATCTCGGTATCTTCGGAGATTACAAGCTGATTTGCAGTAGGCTGAGGGACTACATCTGTGTATTTTGGGAAACTCTCAGGAGAACGGTTTTGTTTATTACTATCATTCTGAGTCTTTTCTTGTGTGTAAGCTTTTGATGTATCTTCTGTAACTGTCTGAGAATTATTATCAGATAGTTTTGTATCTTCAACAACCTTTTTATCTGGCTCAAGAGCTTCTTTTACGGTCTTTGCAGTGAGTTTTTCTCCAGTATCTTCGGCAGAACCAAGAATTTCATTTTGCTTGTCTGGTTCAGCTTTTGAAAGCTGATAAGCTGTATCGGTGCTTATTTTACCGTCTGCAAAAGCGTCTTTTACTTCTTCTGTTGCCTTAATATTGATTGCATTTAATCTCTTAGCCTGCTGTGCGGTTATTTCAAGCTGCTTGGCGAGAATATCAAGAACCTTGCCGTTTATTTTTTCACCGTTTGCTTTTCGTTTGAGTAAAATTTCTTTCTTAATAGCGAGTTCCTTTGCAATCTCACCGTCTGTTTTCTTTCTGTTATGCAGATTTGCATTAATAAGCAAGTCCAAGTCTGCGTCCTCATAATCGGGTAAATCCCAAACAATACAGGGGAGAGTATCAAGCTTTACGCCGTTAGCAAGCGGAATATTACGCTTAATAACTTCCTGCACAGCAGTAAAGCGTCTGTTACCCGAACAGATAGTATATTTATCATCATCTTTGTTTTTGATAACAATAAGAGGCTCAATAACACCGTTTTCTGCGATGTTATTGATAAACAGGTCGTCCACCTCTACCGAATAGATTTCGGTATTTCGAGGGTGGAACTCAAGCTTATTACGGTCAATCATCATAAGAGGAGAAACGGTAGCGGCAGCTCTTATTTTTTCGGCTGAAGGAAAAAGATTTTTGCTTAAATTGAGTGACATATCTATGTACCACCTTTCACGGAAATAACTATTTAGGAAATTGACTGCAAGTATTCTTCTACAAGGGCATAGTAATCTTTACTTGCTGTGCAGGAAGGTGCTGAAATAACAACTGGATCAGAGTCCTCTGATTCAACAACCTTGCAGGTCTTTCGGATATATGTATTGAATACAGGCAATCCGAACGGTGCTAACGCTTCTTTAAGTTCCGACAATCCGTTTGAATTAACCTTAGATTTTTCATAAACTGTTGCAAAGCAGCCTTTAATTACAAGCTTAGGATTATATTCTTTAACTTCAAAAACTGACTCTATAACATTCTCAAGTCCGTCTGTACCGTATTTACCAAGCTTAATTGGTACGAGAACATCATCGGAAATGCAAAGTGCATTAACTGCTGTGATTGTAGGATAAGGAGAGAAATCAAAAATACAGAAATCATAATCATTCTCAAGTGGCTCAAGCTGCTTTTTGAGTCGTAACTGCTGAGGTCTTAACAAGTCGCTTGATACACGAATGTTTGCACCCAAAAGGTCAAATGATGAAGGAATTACATCAAAATCGTATTTGCAATGTTGAATAGCCTTTGAAGCAATATTATCTTTGGAGAGCATTAGGTCTGCAATAGACAATATACCTTCTTCGTCATTTTCATTATAGCAGCCAAGTGATTTTGTTGCCGAACTCTGTGGATCAATGTCAACGAATAAAACTCTTTTGTTGTATTTTTTCGCAAGAATGATTGCAAAAGAAATTGCAGAGTGTGTCTTTGCAGTACCGCCCTTTACATTATAAAAACTAATATATCTCATATAGTTATACCTCACCTTTCTTAGATAACGGATTCATATTAAATGCTTCTTCTATTTTATTTGAAGAAGTGTGTACATAAATTTGTGTGGTGTTTAGGTTCTGATGACCTAAAACCTCTTGTAAGGTCCTGACTTCAACTCCGTTTGAAAACATTAAAGTTGCAGCTGTGTGCCTTAATGTGTGAACGGAGATACCGTCCTTATCAATATTAATAGCCTTGAGTGCGTTTTTCACGATTTCCTCAACACGCCTAACCTTGAGCCTTTTGCCTGTTTGAGAAGAAATAAGCAATGCTTTTTTATCATATATAGGTGTTCTTATAGCTGAACGCCAGTTAAGATATTCGTCCAGAGCAAAGCAAACAGCCCTATTCATTACTACCTTTCTGTCCTTAGAGCCTTTGCCTGTAACAAATACAATGTTATCTCTGATGTCGCTTAGGTCAATGCTGACAAGTTCAGAAAGTCTTACGCCTGTTGACATAAAGAAAAGTATAATGAAATAATCTCTTTCATAGTTCTCTTTGCTCGGATCTAATGAGTCAAGCATTTTAGTACATTCTTCAAGAGTAAGATAAAAAGGTAATTTTTTCTCTGCTTTGGCATAGGGGATACCATTACAAGGATTAATCGAAAGTATTTTCAGGTATTTCTCACAATAGGTAAAAAACTTTGAAATTACTGAAAGTGCGTGATTTCGGCTTGTAGCAGTAAGCTTTTTCTTTTCTTTAAGATAGTACAGATAATTAAGAATATCATCTCTGACTATTGAGTTTAAGTAACCATCTGTGATGTTATCATTAATCATCAAGTATAAATTTTCGTATTCGCTTATTTCTTTCTCAGATAGTTTCTGACTACATAAATATATAAAAAAGTGGTGTAGTTCAAAATAATATGCTTTAACTGTCTGTTCACTACGATTTTCTATAACCGATATATGGTTAAGAAATTTTCGTAGGACCAATGGTGAATTATCAATTTTTAAAGCAAGAGAATCATTCAATTAATCACCTTCAATCTCATTCTCAAAAGTATTGATTACAGTGTCATAGCTTTCTCTTGGCAGAAACATTAATGTGGGATATTCACCTTTGTCATTGCATATTGTTTTTGTTGATGAAATGTATTTAACACCTTGAAAATTACGAGCAGGAGAGAGAATACCCTCGTGAGTGCTGATTTTAATTGTTGCACCATCTGTTTTTATGTAATCATAAAGTTCTGTTGGAGAATACCAACAGTTCATATAGCTGATGTATGCTATATCAAGAGGTGACATAGAGTTTTCTCTGCCTTTTTTCATACAAATTTTATCCGCAAAAGCCATATAAACATTGCTCCTTTCTTTAAATGCTCTTTAAATGTTCAATAATATCCTTTGCTGAATCAGAGATAAGCGTATATTTTATAAGATCATAATAGTTTTGAGCAAGTAACTTTATCTCGCCGTCTGATAGTTTTGAAAAATCATACATACTTTTAAATGCGTCTATAATACGAATATTGTTGTTGACTGCGTTGTACCTCAATTTTCGTGCAAAGGTTATTTGCTTTTCACTTTTGCCCTTAACAGTAGGAAGTGAAAATGCCTGTTCACAGTTACCAATTTTCATAAGCAACTGTTTTTGGTAGCAAGCTGAACACATTGAGTTCTTTGATTTAGCAATGTATTTACTCCAAGATAAGCCTTTATTCTTATCTTCAAACTCTTTATTTATGGTGTATTGTTCGCCACAGTAGCTACAAATTAAACTGATTTCAACTGTATAAGGCATTAATTTACTCCCTCTTATAATTTCTGCTACTGCTCAACAACCTTATAGAACTCATCTACATCAACAATTAAACCAAGACTTGAGCCTGTATCCCAGTTGATGTGTACCGTTCCAATGTCATCAACAAAATTGACTGTACCGTAAGTTCCTTCAGGCGGAGCGTAATCGTCAAACATTTTGATTAACTTAACTCTCGTACCTGTTGGATATTTCTCCTTGATTTGAGCAACCTTTTCCATATCTGTAATACTAAACATTCCAAATATCTCCCTTCGATTTATTACATATTAATTATATCAGTATCGAAGGGTGTATATAAAAAAGTCAGGTTTTAAATAACACAATGGGCTTTTAACAGTTCTCACTTTTACAAATAGCATTACCGATAACTGAGATTTTTTTATCGAGCCAGTAGCCTAAGTCTGTTCTTAGATAGTTAATCTCATCTGCTTCACAATTACTATCTGAAGAAAGCCATTTGATATAATAGCAAATTTGATTATACCCAAGCTTGTCAAGTTGTTTTCCGAATTTGATAATTCCTTTATGTATTCCATCAGCAAAAATGATGTCATCAACATAGAGCGGTGTACCTGATGTAGTAGAGCAGATATATCTGCGAACTGTATTTGGCAGAATTTCTGTATTCCTTTTTCCGCTGCCTTCAACAATACTGATAGTTTTACTATCAGCTAAATAACCGATGACAACCTCATTGTGACTATTTAAGGCTTTTACGGTGTTATTATGCGGCATAATACCCTTCCTTTCTAAATGATTACTTATAGCATAGCACGAAAATAAAATCCTTGCTGAAAAGTCGGAATTTGATTTTCAACAAGGAATTTCACCTGAATAAATTATTAAATTTTACGCTAAATCCGCTGCACTAATTCAAAACGGCTCGACAATTCATCAAATAAACCTACAAAAAAACTCTCAAGCTGCCGTTCTTAAATTAATGCGAATTAATCAAGATAAGCAGTCGAGAGCTTTGAGAGTTTGATTTTAATTGTAATAATCAAAATTGCGAACAGGGAAAAGGGGAGAGCAAAATAATTTTTGAGAATATAACTATCTGATACAAAGGAAAATCAAGTTATAAACAAAAAGTCAACTATTCCTCTTTAATCCCATTGATAGGCAGCGAAAATTACATATTATATGTATCTTTATTAGCAGTATCATTTGAAGTTTCATCGCTATCTTCAAATTCAAAATCAGATTCGTCTGAATAAACACCTCTTAAAAACAACTTAATTTCTTCTGTATAGATTGATTTTTGTTTCATATAGAAAGTGGTACTGTCATTTTGTAAGAAAATGAATAGGAACAGAAGAAATGTATTCCAGTTCATTTTTCTTGAATTATTCTCATAATTGCAGATGTAGAGGTTGGTTACACCAGAAATATTAGATAATTCCTGTTGAGATAAATTAACATATTTTCTTAGAATTGAAAGATTATTAGACATTTTTTTGCAATAGTTTTCTCTCTTTTTTTGACTGAAAATAGGTTTATAATTAGCCATCATCTTTGTATTATAAAAACCAGTTTCTTTATTTTGAAGAAATAAAAGTAATTTAGCGTCAATAATATTAAGTTCAAGCATTTTATCAAGAGCAGCAGGATATATAGAAAATATAGAAATACATACTATAAATGTTTTCCAAGATGATATTGATTTTTCTTGCAGAAATGTATTTAGTCTGCATTTACCGATACCACTTATATCATAAAATTTTTCGATGGTTAGTCCTGAGCAATCTAAGAGAATATTAAAATTTTCTATCATTTTATTTACATAATTATTTTTATCTGCTTGTGTAATTACCATATTAAAATTCACCTCATAAATAGTTATAAAAACCATATAATAAATTAAATATGCTGCGAAACAATTAAGACATTTTTTTGAGAAATGCTTGGAATACATTTTGATATATCGCAGCGGAGTATTTTTTTATTAGATTAATTTTATTATGCAGCGGTACATTAAGTATATTTATTATAAAACAAAATTGTAAAGTAAACAAGTTTGTATATATGGGATTAAAGGGTATTTTGAGTGTTTTTTTGGAAAATTTTTTACTTTTTACACAAAAACTGCTTTCCTTATATCCCTCGGTGCGTATAATATTTATTATACGCAGTCATAAATATATATCTTTTGCACCTCTTCCTTTAAGTAAATGGCTTAAATTATTTTGAGTAAAGCAAAGCCTATGCAAGCTACATTTGTCCTGCATAGGCTTTAGTTTTATTCTTTCTCTAAATCCAAACTAAAATTATCTATAATGTTAATTATGTCCTCTGACTTATATTTAATCAGCATTTCCCAAAGGTTCAGCCTTTCATCAATACCATCTTTGGAAGCATAAACCATCATTAGTGTAAACATATCTTCTTCATCATAACCTTGTTTTCCTCTGCTCTTAGCAAGATCATTGAACATCTGGGTGGCTTTTGTAAGCTCTTTTTCCTGCTCATCATCAAGTTTAAATTTCACATATATTTCTCTCATATAGTTTTTTTACCTCACTTTTCTTTGTTATTTTGAATTTAGTTTTTGATAGAAATTATAAATATTTCTCTTAATATTATCAAGATTTGAACCCTGCAAATATAAAATCGGCACTTTGCCTTTTTTGTTATTACGCAGTCTTGTAATGTATTTATAGAAAATCGTATGGTTCATAAAGTCAGTAAACATCAAAACATAATCGTAGCTGTCGGGGCTTATATAGCTGTCATTAGCATTTTCCGTGTGCTTCATTTCAGGCATTAATTCCTTGAGTTTATCTATTATTTCCCATCTTCCGCCGATTACAAGGATTCGTTTATCTTTAAAATAACTGTCTGGTATATCAATAATAGTATTATCTTGTTCTGTATTGTCGTTTAACTGCAATTCAGCAATTATTTCTTGCAAGTCTGTTATTTTATTATTGCTTTTATCTATTTCTTTGTCTTTCTCAGATAGTTTTTTCCTTAGCTTTGTATTGATGTTTTCTTGGTTTTGATATTTCTCAACCTTATTCTTCAGAGATATATTTTGCTGCTCTAATTTTTCTATCTGTGATTTGTATTTCTCTAATTCCTCAGATAGTTTTGCATTTTCCGATTCTAACTCTTTTGTTTTCTTATTCAAGTTAAGCTTTTTATCAACTTTAGTGGTAATTCCGTTGTCTGATTTTGACATTTCATCAGATAAGCTTACAGTGCCGTCATCAAAAAACGGAGTAATATCTCCAAAATCATATGAAGAAAAAAGAGTGTAGTAGTCACTTTCATTGATTGACGCAATCGTTGCAAACATAATGTTTTTGTTAAGGAGAGCCATAACTCTTTCAATATCGGTCGGCTGCATTTGTGTTTTGAATATTAGGTTTGTTATAGTAATGCTTTCATCATTATCTTTTATGCTTTCGGTTTTTTCAAGTAAATATTCCTGTAATGACTTAACAAGTAGCTCACAGCAGTTATACACCGCATAAAATCGGTCTTTTAAAAACAGTCTTTTTTGATTGTTACCAGAATTTCCTGTTTTAAAATTATTTTCATTGTTTTTTAAAAAGCTTTCCACAGATGTTGCTCTCGTTCCCTTGTATCCTTTCAGATAGGTATAGCTATTGTCGGGAAGTAACGGCAAGTCTTTTTTATTTTCATATTTGTATTTATTTTCTTTAACTAATCCAGCCTCTAATAATGGTTTCAGTAACGGATATAGTTCTAATTCATATTCTTTATATTTATCAAAATTACAATAAGTTAAACTGTAATCTATATTCATAGCCGCAAGTATCCTGCAAGTGTTTATAAACCTTTGTGAAGCGTTTTCCAACATAAATAGAATGGAATTGTCGTCACTTTCTCGCCTGCTCTTAGAAATTTCTTCAATAATTTTCTTATTTGAAAACCTCGAATCACATTCCAAGGTGTCAAGAATATCACAGCCCTTATGGTTGCTAACATAATCAAGTATTTCACCTGCTCTTTTTTCGAGAAATCGCAAATAGAGTTTTGAATAAAGAAAATTATCTCCAAACTCAATACTTAATTCACCGTCAAGATTACAATTATTAAGCTGTTTATTTATTGTATCTATTTGACCTTTCACAGCTTTCATAATTCCTACCCTCTGTTCGGATATACTGCTGTCATAAAAAAGCGAAATTATGATTATGTAAATACAACCACAAACATCGTTTTGATTCATCATAAGCGTGACTGTTTGTGCGTCCAATTTCAGCTTGTTATTTTCGCTGACCTTGAATTTTTTAAATACCGATATTGTACTTGGAAATACTTTAATTATATAATCCAAAAATAAATTTTTCACCTCGTTGTCTGTGTATATCGCCTTACCGACTAATGAGTAAAGGGCTTCTTTTATAGCCCTTGTAAAATACAAATCACGAACTTTCGAGGTTTCCTCATACAGTTCTTCCCTTTTAAAATAACCTTCGTCTACTACTGACTGTATGAATTTAATTGTTTCTGTTTTATTTTTTTCAAGTCCATTATCGAAAAGCATAGAAAAAGCATATTTAAACACCATTTTTTCGTTTTCGGTATAGTCATCATTGAGAGTTAATTTATATAATTTTTCGATTTTCATTTTACAGCACTTCCTCCTGTTTGATTTTTAGTTTATGGTTATATAGTATCACACTTTTAGACTTTATGTAGAAAAGTCGGGTTTTAGCTGCTTATATAAAGTAGTTATTAATGATAGAAGGGCAAGTATTAATTTACTTGCCCTTCTATTGCATTTATTCAAGATCAATTTTAAATTCCGTTATGATTGAACCTTCTGGAATATAGATTTTGCAGTCATTTGGAGTACTTGTAATGTAATCTTCCAAAAATCCTACATTAAACAAATGATACATAATGCTATCTTTTGCAGATTCTTTTAATTTTTTGCCGATTACATCTATATGTGGCGAATCCTTAGTTTCATATACAGTTGCGTCATTTGTGTTAATCTTATCTCTTTTTATTCCACCATCTTCTGTTTTATAATTATATACATAATATGTTGTGTCATATACTGAACCTGTTCCGAGTACAAAAGTGCCAGTTGTATTATCATTATCCTTTAATGATATAATTTCATATGTTTCTAAGACTGTATCTTCGTATGGTAGATTCCCTGTGTAAACTACACCGCCAAAAAAATATATAAGAATAATCAAAAAGCCTGTCGGTATAATTACTCTTGTTGCCCAAAAGTCATCGGAAATAACTATACTTGTAATCGCACCACCAACTGTAAGTAAAAAAAGTATTATCAACGCAATAATCATATATATTTTTCTCCTTCTTTTCTGTCAAAAGTAGAAAATAGATAATCATAGCTTATATCTAATATTTTCACAAGCCTTTTTATGTTATCAATGCTCGGTTCGGATTTTGCTGTTTCCCACTTTGTATATGTGGTTCGGTCAATATGCAATTTATTGCTCATATCTGTTTGAGTGAATCCGCAGCGTTTTCTTGCAAGCTTAAGGTTATAAGCAAACGACATATCCATTTTTCTACTCCTTTCTAAATTTTTTCTTGCATTGTTATGCTTTACACATAAGTTTTGCAGGGGTAGCTCTTGACCGTACTCAAGAGCTTGTAATTGCAACATATATAAATGTAATATGTAGAATAGATTTACAAATGAAAAAATATTAAGTTGTATATAATTACCTCTTGGTACGGCAAGGTGGTAAACTAATTAGTATCAAATGTTTTCTTAATACAAACTGTTTTTTAATTCTCTCTTATACTTATAATATGTATTCGGAGATATGCTATAAGTCTTTTTAACTTCTAATCCGTGTATGTTCTCAAAGTAAGGTGTTCCGTTGATAATAGATATAACTTCAGTATCAGTATTTTTACCATTAAAGGATTTGCTTTTCGCCAATATTATATCCTTGATAGGCTTCTCCTTTTTAACCTTTATTATCGTTCCTTTTTTTCGACCGACTTGCTTGTTATTAAACTTTGCTGTCTGTAAGCCTTCTTTGGTACGCTGCCTTAAATCTGATACTTCCTTTTCAGCCTGCTCAAAAGCAATTCTGATTTGTTCCTTAGCAAGTTCAAGAAGATAGCGATTAATACCTTCGAGAATATAATCAACAGGAGTGTCGGTCATTGTAAGCTGATTACTCAATGCTTTTTTGTAGGTTTCGGTATTGATATGTGGCTCTTTGAGGAAAATAAGATTTACATTATCCTTAAAGAGCTTCTCATATATCTCATACCCTTCCTTAGCATTTCTGCTCATTCGGGATACAGAATCGAATACAATAGTATCTTCGGCTTTTACAATTTCAAGCAATCTCGTAAATTGCGGTCTGTCAACCTTTGTACCAGTAAACACTTCGGTGATAATCTGAGCCTGCGAATACTGGGATTTAATATTTCTGATCTGCCGCTCAATAGATTGGTGTTCTGTGCTAATTCTACAATATCCGTAAATCATTTCTTCACTTCCTTTCTTTAGTCCAAGTATATATCATAATAAAATTTCTCGCTGAAAAGTCAGAATTTGGATTTTAGGTCTATTTCTATATAGTTTTAAACGACCGTTTATTTTGGTATCCTATTACTTAGCCTTTTCTATTTGATTTTATGTAACTTTTGGTAGTTTTTACATTAACCTTTAAATTGGTAGGGAATAGGGCTGCCTTTTCATTTATATATATAAAAACACTCAAGTCTGATTGCTAAATCTTACTTGAGTGTTTTTCTTGATATACTATCAATATATTAATATATAGATTTTTTCTGCAATAATGATTTTATCCCATAATCCAATCTGTGAGGTTATCGCAACCGTCAAAGGTACTGCTGTCTATATGGCAATGACTGTTCATTATTCTTACATATTGCAGATTTTTACAATCCGCAAAGGAATAATAGCCTAAGTTGGTATATGAAGCAGGAATGATAAGTTTTTTAAGCTTTTTATTGCCGTTAAATGCAGAATCTCTTACCGATACAAATGTGATGTTCCAACCATAAGCATAAGAAGGCAGCGTGATTTCTGAAGCTGAACCTTGATAAGCATATATAGTGGCTGTTTTTTCTGTATCCTTGTGATATAGATAATCACCGTATTGTCTTATCTCTTGATTGAAAAATAATTGCATAGTTGTACAGTCAAATATATTAACTATTCCTGAACCATCGAAGTCAGCAAGAGATATATCTATATTTTTTCTATTACCGCTTAAATATATTTGAATGAGCGTAACATCGTTAATATTAACTGTACCGCTTTTATTTACATCACCTACTTTATATTTAGTGGTTGCAGCATTTGCTGAAGCACAGCTTGTGGCTACCGTTAAGGCAGCCATCAATGCTATGCAAAATCTTTTAAATTTCATATTAATCCGTCCTTTCATTTATATATACCAAATAGTTATTAGCTCACTGTAATTTCAGCTTTGTAGGTTTTACCCTCTATTGTAGCCTCAACATATGTAGTACCGCTATTCTTGCCTTTAATAATAATAGAGGTTTCAGAACCGCCACATATTTGAACGATGGACGGATTACTGATTTTCCAAGAGGCTTTCTGATTTGAACCTACCACTTTAATAGTAATTACTTGATTTTTTGAAATTGTCTTTCTGTCTGGTGAGAGCTTAATGTTATCTCTTTCTTTGACTGTTACCATACAGTTTACATAATAATTGCCAGCACGAGCAGTAATATAAGTAGTACCGCTCGAATGTGCGGTAACATAGCCGCCGTCTACTGAAGCTACATCTGAATTTGAACTGCTCCAATAAACAGTTTTGTTAGTAGCATTTGAAGGTGATACGCTTGCCACAAGGTTAATGCTTTCACCCTCATACAGAGTGGTCGAGGTGTAATTAAGAGTAACACTGCTTACAGGTATATCCGTGTTCCGTGAATTTTCCTCTTTTTTACTTGATTCGGGCTTGTGATATGAGGAACTACTGCTATGATTATGATTATTATTGTTATTATTGTTATTATTGTAGTGATAATTGTTGTTACCAGAGTTATTGTCGCTCTTGTTATTATTACTATTGTTAGTAACGCTGTGGTTTTGATTATTATTTGAATCAGAACCATTACTATTTGAATTTGAACCTGAATCCGATTTACTGTTCTGATCGTTATTATTGCTTTCGGGGATTGAAGAAGAACTTGAATGGGAATTAGGAACGATAGTCATTCGTGGAACTTGCGAACTTTCGCTATCGCTATTTTCATCATTTGAAGTTGTTTCTTCGTCATCATCAGATGTACCAAAAAGGTAGTCAAAATCATAGCTTTCACTATTTGAGGTTGCTTGTGTGGCATTGTCAAAACTGTCTGAGGTGCTGTCAGATACCATTGGAATAATCATTAGTACAATAATAATGATAACTATAATAGCAACTACACCGAGAATACTTGCAATGATGATTTTTGACTTTTTATTATTGCTTTCGTTAAGTTCTGACTTATTACTTTGATTGAGCTGGTCCTCATAGCCTTTAAAGCCAATATCTTTTTTAAGCCCCATTACTTTCTCCACCTCTTTTTCTTTTGATTGTCAGGATTCATTTCATTAATCGGAATATTAAGGTTTAAAATGCAGTTGTAGATGTATCCGCAGACTTTGGCAGGTGTATCAAAACTATCTGATACATTCGGCGAGAGATAGCAGCAATCTTTTTTTGTACCCATAATATTTAAAATTTCTTGGTAGTGTTGGTTGTCACTAAGAGAAAAAATGTAGTTAAGGTCAATGTCATACATCAGCTTTACATTGGATACGAGGTGAGCTATCTCAAGAGGTGCTGTGCCACATACAATTATTTTTATATCTTTTTTCAGATAGTTTTCAGGAAAACCGTTGTCAGTAAGGTATCCGTAATCAACTATTCTGTATGCTACATCATTTGCAATGAATGAGCGTGATTCTTCCTTATATAATCTAAGATTATCTTTTATAAGGCAATCTCGGTCAGAATCGTAAATAAACTCATCGTAAAGTGATGTAAGACAATCGCAGAATTGACTGTTGTTTTCTTCAACATAGCAAGCCTTGATTCCTGCTTCATTAAGAAAACGAGTAAGCATAATAGCCTGAGTGGTTGTACCGATTCGTGGCATAATGCCGATTACACCGATCGTGGTAATCTTAGTTGGGCGTGTTGATGGTTGCAAAGCATTACCTTGCATTGGTGACTGAACAATCGGAATACCGCTTTGAGTAGAAATATCAGATTTTGGAGTGATATTATCAGACTGCATTTGCGGCTGCTTAATTACTGGTGGAATGTTTTGATTTACAGAATTGTTATTAGGCGTTTGTTCCATAACTGTTTGAGGATTATAACTACTTTGCTGTGGCTGAAATGGCGGTTTACCGATTGGAGCTTGAGCCTGTTGCATAGGTTGAATATCAGCCGCAACGGCTTGCCTCTTTGCTTCAAATTTAGCTTTTTGCTTTTCCTCTTTAGCTTTCTGTTTCGCCTTGACTTTTTCCTGCTTCTTAATTTCTTTAAGTTCTTTCTTTGTAAGTTCACGAACTTGTGGCTGTTGTGGAACAGATACTTTTGAAGGTGCAGGCATATATTGAGTTGGCTGTACAGTAGGTTGAATGTTATCGCTTAACTGATTTTCTATAATCTTAGGTGCAGAAGGCTGCACCAGAGTTTGATTTTGCGGTTGAAACTGAACAGGTACTTGCTGTACTGGCTGAGGTGTAACTATATTATTCTCAGATAGTTTTTTCTCATAATTTACAGGATTATTATTTTCCATATAGTTTTGAGGTGACTTTTTAGGAATTTGAAAGTTTTGTGTCTGTGAAGGGTGAGGAATACCCTGTGGTTGTTTCTTAGGCTGAGATTGATAAGAGTTGTTATTTTGAGTCTGAGGAACAGATGGTGTGTTCTGATGAGCGACTGTTGCGGTATCAGGCTGAATACTTACACTCTTATTAGGAAAAATCTTAGTGATTTCTTTAATCAGGTCATCAGTAGTTATTGACTTGAGAAAGTTATATATTCCCAAAGTTTCAGCAACGATAAAGTATTCTTTGTAGTTTGATGGAATACCCTTAACTACCTGAATAGTACTTGCAGCCATTTTGCTTACGGCAGAGATGATTTCGGCAAAATTGTCTTTAGATACACAAAAGGTAAATTCCGAAAGGTCATAAATAATGGCAAATGCGTTGTCTGCATTTGCCACAATAAACTTAACTATATCTTCGGCTGACGATACAAGTTCAAGGTAACGAACTTCATATCCCAATCCCGACAGAGTATTATATACGGATTTAGTTTTCTTTCCAATAAAAAGTATCTTATCCATATCGTTATCACTTCTTTCTATTTTCTTAAATTATCTAATTGGTTTTGTTTATTCCTGCGTTCAGTAATCTGAGCATTATAGTCATCAATCTGACTCTCTAAATCCTCAATATTTGAACTGTATTCATTATATGAATTTTCATAATTTTGTATTTGCTGTTCCGAAGCTTCTCTTTCAGTATCAGTCATATACTGCTGATTGTCACGGATTTCAGCAACCCTGTTAAGAATGTTGGTTTGAATAGTTTTGTATTCGTTTATTTCGCTTTGAAGTTCAGTAATACTCAAATTGATTTCGTTTATCTGATTGTTAAGCTTTTCTTTGTATAGCGAAACAATATCCTTCTCCGCAAACTTATCTACTTCCTCAACTTTATTAATATTCGTATAAAGAGCAGCAGAATTGGTCTGCTGCTCTTTATCGCTCGACAGAAGTGGACTTGTATCGTATGACACCAAAAGCCTTACTTCTGTGAATTTTTTAAGTTGTGAAATCTTTACAACAGAAAAGAATGAAGATTCATACAGCGTTTCTGTTTTGAGCTGTTGAGTGTTATTACTGTCATCTCTTGAAATAGCAGCGTATTGGTAAGTATCAATTCCGTCAAAGCTTGTATTATTGAACGACAAGACAACTTCCATTTCGTTGCTGTCCTTACTATATTGCCAACTTTCAATCATAACAGTATGGTTATCACCAATTTCTATTTCTTTTCCTGTTTCTGTGAAGTACATCTGCTCTGCACTTCGTTTGAAAATGTACGGAGAGGAAAATAAGAATACAAACAGAAAAGAAACAACTACCACAAAAATGCCGATAAACATACTTTTGTTTCTCAAATAGTTTTGCTTCTTGGCATTTTGAGAAATGCTTTTAAAACTCATATTCATTTACCTCTTTTAAAAATATTTATTAAATTTTTATTTTCCTCTTACACGGTCATAGAATCCAACTGCCGTAGAGTATGATATGTTTGTATCGAAATCACTCACACTATATCCGTACTCGGAATCTTTATCTTCGATAAAAGTTAGTATGAAAATGTTATCGCTCAACTCATTAAAAACAGTAGAGTAATTACAATAAAAAATAGCTTTAGGCTCATCAGTATCGAGATCACAATATACTATGTTCAGAACCTCAAATCCACTTGGTAAAACCGATGTGTTTTTGCACATTTCTTCTGCTTTCGCATAGCAACTGTCTGTTACAAACGGTTTTAATTTTTGCATTATTTCATCATCATAAGTATTAGAATCGAATGTAGTTATTCCTTCAACAAATTTAGTACCTAAAGTATCTAAATCATTTTTTATAGTCTTAACTCTTTCTAAAGTTTCTTCCTTTTCTTTTACCTCATTTTCAAGTTCGGTAATTTCTGGATCGACCGTTGTTGGTGCAGCAGTTGCCTGCTGATTGTTATTTGATGATTGATTATCACTTGAACTATCACCGTACTGCTCTAAGTATGGCTTTAAGATATTAATATCGTTTACATTTTTAATTACAGAGAATACGCTGACACCGATAGCAAGTGCAAAAGCAATATTGACTATAACTATTAATTTACTGTATTTTTGAAAAAATCCTCTCATTGCTTAATCTCCATTATAGTATCATCAGGTTTACAGTCATAAACATACCAGTTGCCGTCTATGACAGTCATTTCAACTTTGAATATCACTCGTTCATCTCTGTCGTTTGGTCTTTTAACAGTTTGGTGAGCCTCAACATACAGAGTTGCGTGTATCATATACGAGTAATAATCTTCGTCTTGATATTCCTCAAATGTACGGATAACTTCTGTATTGTACCCTGAAGGAAATTCTGTTGGAGTCATCATTGTTCCTTGACCGTTTATTTCGAGTATAGGCTTAAGTCGTTCGTAATAATCCTGACACACATAAGGAGATACAGCATTAAGAATGTTATCAACTTCTTCATACTGTTTGCCTTCATAGGTATATCTTGCCTCAACAAACTTTTCCGCAATTTCAATCATATCTGATTTATGCTTAGTATATGACTGTATTTCGCTGTTAAGTTCCGTGAGCTTATTCTCAAGATTATTTTTGGGATTAACGGTTTCGACTACAATGGTTGGCTCAATCTCATCATTAGTAGCTTGAGTTACCTTTACATTGAGCTTGAGATTGTTTACCTTCTCTTTGGTATCAAGAAGCATTGAGCGTGAGATACCGTATGTAACAAAGCCTGCTACGCATAATACAGCAAGTACGATTGTTACAATAGGCATAAGCTTTTCTTTTTTCATTTCTAATCTCCTCTTTTATTTTTAGTCACTAAAGAAACAGACAACACCAGTATTACCGTTATATTTAAAAATTAGCGGAACACGATGAAAAAACGAATCTGGATTTTCAGTATAGTAATCATCAGTACACATATATCGAAGCTTATATTTAACTGCATACATACCTTGATCGAAAATTTTTCGTACTGCGTCTTTGGCTTCTTGTGTTGCAGTATCTTTCCACCCCTCATATCCTAAACCGCCTTCGGCTACACTTTTTTTAATTTTCATTGCGTCAGTGCAACGACCGTCAACAAGTGCGTCACGAATACATTGAGCAACTATTAGGCAGCCATCAGAATCACCACCATATTCACCTGTAACAACCTTTTCAACAAAGGTTCTCTGCTCATCGGTAAGCTTATACGCTACTGGAGCATAATCCGTTTGATTGAGGTAACCGTATTTTTGCTGAAATTCCTTGCTTGCTGCACACATACCTGATGTATTGGCATACGGTATATTAATAAAGCCTACAATAGATGAGGAAGTATCTTTATAGTTAAATGTAAACTTATTAACTCTGGTGTTGTAACAACCACCACTGCCAGTATTACCGCCAACAGTTACTACGGTATTGCCTGACACTTCAACAACTATTTCTATATGGTCCACATCGTTTCCGTTTGACGGATCATAGTCATAGATTACCAAGTCACCAACCTTTGGTGTGTATCCACCGTTGTTGGCTTTATACATACCTTTTCCAGTTGCATTTTTCTTCCAAATTGGAACGCTTGCCGAATAACCGAGGTCATTCAGATTCATACCGCACTTTTTCAGACACCAGCCTGCGAAAATCGCACACCATTCTGTTGCTTGACCGTTGTTCATTTCGTTGCAATATGTTTTGTAGTCGTTACCGACTTGAGAAAGTGCGAGATTTGCAACAGAATAAGCTGAAGAATTAGCTGCGTTCATACTGTATATGCAGCTTAACATATCGTTATAAAATGTACTTTTATAATCATTGCCATCAACAGACATAGGAGCAACACTTGTAGTACCGTTATTATTCTTTTTAGTTTGACCTATAATAAGGTCTTTAACATAGTTATATCGTCCGTATGTATTAGTTCCGTCAGAACTGAATAATTCTATTTGAACTCTCTGTCCTGCATTATTAATTTGAAAGCACATACGGTTATATATTTGTTTATATGCTGTTTCTTTTGCCTCATCTGCAAGAGCTTCATATTCTTTTGACCCTTCTGCAATGTTTCGTTGCTTTGCAAGGTCATTTTGAATTTGAGTAACACTCGGCATAATATCGTTATTATTACTCGTTGTAAATGAGTCAATAGCAATTTTGAATAGGTCATCTGTAAAATAGTAATGATACTGATATTTTCCGTTATCATTACCGCTTTCAAAGTTTGCTTTGAATCTCACCCAGTCAACTGTGTTGCCTGATATGGAAGAAGTATAACAAGGCTGTGCTGTTCCTGCTTGAAAAAAATCAGGTGAAGAATAGTAGTCTAAGTAATTCTTATATACTGTCTTGTAATTCTGTTCCTCTGAATTGCTATTATCAACAGGAAATCTTAACAATGCTTCGTGTTTAAAAACATTATTTTTTGCAATCAGCTTATATACACCAGCCAGTTCTATAGAGTAGCCAGCGTTTTTAATAGCCGTATATTTACGCCTGTATTGAACTCTGTCATAGTTATAGCCGTATTGAGAATAATCAAGACCGTACTTTTGAAAACGGTCAAATAAATCAAGAATTTCACTACATTCAGTCGTAACTGGTTCGTTTGTTTGCTTTTGATTTAAAGCTGTGACTGCTGATATTATAATCAAAATTATGACAATAATCAAAGCTATAGCTAAAATTATGCCTAAAATCACTCCCAAAACTGGTGCAAGAGCCGCAATTATTGAGCCTAAAGCAGTTGTTGTGGTGGCAGCAACTCCTGTGGCTGCTTCTGCCGTTGCAGTTGTAGCAGCAGTAGTGGCAGATACAGCCGTTGATGTAGCTTGAGCTGCACCAGCGGTTGCTTTTCCTGCGGCTGCTGCGGTATCTGCACCTGCTTTTGCGGTTTTTCCTGCCGTTTCAGCTCCGCTTTTAGCAATATTTCCTGCTGTTTCCACACTGGATTTTGCAGCGTTGCCAGTAGCTTCTGCACCGCTTTTTATAGCATTTCCTGCCTTATTTGATGTATTTGCTACGCTTGGAGTATTTGGAGTACCTGTCGGCTTTGTCTGATTGCCTTTAGGTACTCCGTTTTTTGATTGATTAAAATTAGCTTGCGGATTACCATTAGAACTTCGGCTTGAATTGTTCTGATTATTCTTAGCATTGTTTTTATCATTAAGTTTATCTTTTAGCTTATCTTCAATCTTATCTTCAATCTTATCTTTGACTTTATCTTTTACTTTTTCTTTTATATCGTCTATACCGTCTTTTAGTGGGCGAGTAGCGTCTAAGGCTTCGTCTTTGGCTGAATCACCCCAGTTTGATATATCTTGAAGGTCATCAACTTCATCACCATAGCTTACATCACCTTCGTGCATATCGTCCATATTATCACCTTGCTCTCTTTATAAAAATTAAAAACAATATTATGCACCGCCCTTGAAAACGGCAAGCTCTTCATCTGTTGCGGTGATCTGCACAAGCAGATTATCAACTGATTTAATGTTCAGGATACATTGACCTACTGGAAGCTTGAATACTTTTTCAATTTCTGAAGGAGTAAGCTCCTCAAAAGAATTTGTAATTACACTTCTTGTGTTTGTATCCTGCTTGAAAATAAACTTATACTGACAACTCTCAAATAGTTTTATAAGTTCAGTTGAGCCTTCTGACTGAGTATTACCGAGTCCGTAGTCACGGACTGACTGAGAGGCGAATATAAGTCCTGTGAAAAACTTTCTGCCTTCCTTCGCAAAAGTATTGACCTGTTTGATAGCCAATGTTTTAGAAGTGTGCAGTATCTTATGTGATTCGTCCATAATGAGGAAAAATCTTTTTACATTCTCCCAACGAATTTGACCGTTCTCATATAGTTCTTTCATCTTGCCGCCAATTCCGAGTGCATTGGACCAACTAAGACTCAAAATAGAATATATCTGAGCGTCTTTAAGGTCATCAGCAAGTCTTGAAAGTGGGGAAATATCGAAAGAAACTATCTGACAGCCGATAAGATTGTCTATTGTTGTATGTCTGTTATAGATGTGCGGATAGTCTTTAATGAGTGTTTCAATATTGATAAGAATATTATTGATTAATACCTTTGTGTCCTCAATTTCTTCATTATCAAGCATAGAATTAACTATCGGCAACAATTCTTCGATAATAGGATATTTTTTAGGTGGAAGGTCGTAAATTGAGTAATTGTCATTAGGAGTTAAGCCTTTGTTCTCATATAGAGTACGACAAGCTTTGATAAAAAGCTTTCGCTCAGTATCATCACTGTTTGGAGCAATAAAGCTGTATATAATCTGCAACTTGGAAATATGTGCCGAATATGACTGTTGCTCTGATTCTTCGGTTTTAAATATCTGCATAAAATTGATAGAATCACTTGTTTTACTGTCATCAAAGGAAATAACCTTACCGCCGAGAAAATGAACAAGAGAGGAGAAGTCGCCAACAGAATCAATGACTCTTATATAATCTCCTCTGGAACTTCTGTCTTTGATTATTTTTTTAAGAAGTGTGGTTTTACCTGTACCCATTTCGCCAATTACTACGGCATTATAATGAGTTCTATATTTATCTTTCTGAGCAATGTCAAAAATAAACTTACCGTGTGTATTTGGCATATATCCATAAATAGTTCCGAGCTTATCGTTAAGTTCAGAAAAGTGAAGGGGATTACCTATGCCAAGTGCGGTACTCTGAATAGCTTTTCCGTATCTCTTATAATCGGTGCTATTCTGCATATTATATGACATAAACATTGAACGCCAATCGGCTTTTGCTTCGTTAATATTAATGCAGCCCTGATATTCGTTGTCGTTAAGGTTATCGACAATAGTAGCTACTCTTTCTTCTAATCCCTGTAAGGTTTGAGAGTAAAGAAAAATGCGTGGGACTATTCTCTTAATAGTTTCGCCGTATTTGACGACAGAAAAAGCAAGTCCAGCAAGCTTGTCTTTTTCTTCTGTTGCTTCCATTGAATCCATACTGTTCTTTGCACCAGTTATTCTTGTCTTAATTTCGGCAATACCTTTGTTGAGCGAATCTGTTGTTTCTTTTTTACTAATACTATGTACATCAATAAGGGAAACAGTATAGTAGTTATTAGTGAGTGTGTGCAGCCAATGAGGGGATACATACTTAGGAAAGCCATAGACATACACGCAGGCTTCATAGCCTGAACCTGTTTTAATATAATTTTCGTGTGAGAATGTTACATTACCCTTCGGACATATTTCTTTCATAAGATAAGGATTGTAACCGTATTTCTTTATGTATTCGTCCTTGTTATCATTGTAAATAACTCTGTCTGCCTCATCGTTATACACAACAGGTATATTCTTATTTGTAAGACTAAATAAAAGCTGTATCTGCTGAGATACCGTCATCTTCTGACTAAGCCTTCCGAGATTTCTGAGAATTGTATCTTCATTCTCTACGATGTGCTTTAATGAATCACCAAAAAACATAATATAGTGATTACGAGAGGTATTGTTGAACTCTGCTTCTCTGACATTATCGTAGCTCTCCTGTAATATGTCAGTGAAAGTATCATTCGATGAGTGTTCAATCTTGTCTTTGAAATATGCTTGCTGCGTTTTTGTATTTGTCGGATAGTTAAGAGATATAAGCTTGTAGTCATCATCATACACACGGTTGAAATGAACAAGCAATTCCATATCGTTGTCAATTTCTTCCTGACTTGAGTTCATTATATCTCTTGTTCTAAGCTTTACTATTCCCATATAGGTATTGTTAATATATTTAAAATAGCCATTAACAACATCTTTAATAGGGATTAAAGTGGATATATCTTTAATTCCATAGCGTACAAGTTCCTTTTCTTCCTTCTTGCTGTTTTTCTTTTTAGAAGTAGTCTTTGAAGTCTTTTTGTTATTGATATTGCTTTTATCTTCATTCTGCTTTTTTAATTTCAAAATTATAGCTCCTTTCTTGCAAAATCAAAGTTAGAATATACATCATCACTTGACATAATCGGCTCTTGGTCCTCAAGTTCATTTTCAATGTCAGGCATACCATATGCTGTATCTCGCTCAGTAAGCCTTTTTAGAAAAAATAAAATTGAGTGATAGAATCTCTTGCCTTTATTCAAGTTTGACGGCAGACAAAGGAAGAAGCCCAGAAAGGCACATAGAATTATCATTACGATTTTAACTTGATTTGCTACTAAGTTTGCAAGTCCGAGTCCTATAAAAAAGCCTGCTGTCGTTGACATCAATATTCTCAGCGTTATAAAGCTGAATAATTTTGTTTCAACCTTCAATTCGTTTACAATTTCTATCGGTTCGTCCATTAATCATTACTCCTTTATATTTAAAATTTTGGTCTTTTTCGATTTGTGGTGGGCTGTGAAAGTCCGTTGCTTGGTGAATTACTTGAAGCTTGAGAGGAATAACTATTTGTTGCGTTATATGCGTCCGTATCAATATAGCTTGAGTCAGAGTCAGATGAAGTATTTTGATATGAGGTATCATTTTGAGTGCCATACACGCTCATTTTTTTCTGATACACCATTCTCGAGAAGTCATTTGCTACACCGCCAACGCCTGTTTTATTTTCACTCGGCAGTTTTTCCTCAAACAGTTTGCTTTCGGGATTATCTGAATAATCTATCTTTGCGAGTTCTACCACATTTATGCCTCTTATAAACAACAGCAGGTTGTTACCATTGAGGGTTCTTACCTCGTGCGGCGTATATACTTTTCTGTTGCCTGTTGATGAGGTTTCACGAATTTCCGCTGAACCAATCATTACTGAATTTGAAGCAACAGATACGGTCATATCTCCCGAAAGATTGGAGAAATATTCTGCTGTATCATAATCGTTGCCGCCCAGATAGATTGTCGTGTCGCAGTTACCCATAATCTCTTTAGCTGAGTTTTCTCCATAGCGGTCGTAAAACTGAGGAATAGATTGTACCACGATAGCTGTATTTGCTCCTCTTGAACGAATTGTACTGACTTTTCTGTCTAAATCAGGAATAAAGCCGATATTGGAACATTCATCAAGTACAAAATTTATGTCGGTCCTGAATCTATGATCGGGTTGCCTATCGGCATAGGCAATTAATTTGGTAAACATCATTGAGAAAAACAAAGATGTCAAAAATTCATATGTAGATACCTGATCTGAAAATCTCAGATAGTAAATACATTTTGATTCGGCAGGGGCAATTACATCAATACCTCTTGAACCGATAACCTTACGAATCTGTGCGTCCTGAAGAAGCTTCAGCCTAACACTAAGTCCATAGAGTATTTGTGCCTGCAAATCCTCTTTTACTCTCTTGAACGAACTATACGGCAGAAGTGCAGGGTGTTCGGGATATATTGAAGCAAGCACATCAAAATGAGCGTGCATTTCAGAAAGTGGTGTACTCGCTATATATCTATACACATCGCCAAGCTCCATTCTGCCTGCATATTCTTCTCCAGCAATGCTGCTTACATCACCAATAGCCATAAAGAGTACAACCGCCTGTAAGATACTTTGCTCTGCACTATCCCAGAACACATCACCCTTTTCACCGCCTGTGTTCTGGATAATTGTATCTACGAGCAATACACTCAATTCTGGATCGTTTTTAATATCACTTAAAACCGCCCAGCCGTCTGAGGTTTGTTGTTCTACAAAGTCAAGAATCTTAACTATATATCCCTTTTTTTCAGCGTATTTCGCAGTCTTAGTGTATAAGTCGCCTTTTGAGTCAGCTACTATACAGGACTCGCCTCGTAAAATTGCCATTATGATATAGTTCATTACAAAGCTTCGTGTTTTTCGTGAGCCTGCACCGCCTACAACAAAATAGTTCTTGTTATACATTCTGCCGCTTTCGATAGACTGGAATGGATCACTTACTATTTTTTTCTTATTTGCCTTACCGTTTTTATTTATCTGGTATCCTAATACCATTGTTTTAGCTTTAAGTGCTTCGTTCCAACCGTTGTATATATGGAAGTTATTGCTAATTTCTGAGTTGTTTAATTTCTTCGCTGTACCATAAGTACCTTTACGGTTATATGTTATATTTCGCTCGGAATCATACTCACCGCCATTATGGAGTCCTGACTTGTTGCTGTTAGAAAAATGAATTAATACGATAGCTAATATAACCATAAAGAGAACAAGTAAGACGAATTTTGAAACTTTGAAATGTGTAAACACATAAGAAACTGAGATGAAAAAGTTATATGTCAGCGTTTCCTCTCTGCACATCAGTTGAGTAACTATACCTGTTAGAAATAAGCCTAATAGAATTACCGATAAGCAAACTACTATGAATATGATGTTTTTTGTTTTTCTGCTAAATTCAAATCTCATATAGTTTTTTCATTTCCTTTCTTTTAAAAGCAAAAAGACAGCAAGCAAATCTTACTGTCTTAAATACGGTTATTAAATTGTTAATGGTGTTATATTATTTTATTTTTCAAGTTCTGAATATAATTTTGCTGTAAAAACTATCTGAGAAATAGAAAGTAATTTCCCAGATAGTTTTATATTAATATTTATCTTCTCTTTCTGCGAGCATATTTTGCTTCTTCGGAATCAAAACCATACTTTGCAGCCTGTTTATATTCTCTCGAACTTCTTTCAGAAGAAATAACATCAGTAAATGCGGAACTGTATTTATACGGCTCTGCGGCTTTAGCTCTCTTAGCTTCAACTGCTCTGCCTCGTACAGCTCCCTCTCTAAGACTGCCGTTAGCGAGAATGGTATCAACTGCGGAGTTGATTTCTACTCTTAACGAAGTATCGAGCGGAATACCAGAAGGTGAAGAATTAGGGTTATATCTCTCGTATGATTGATAACGAGTTTCATAGTTTTGTTTGTCATACGCATATCCAGCACTTCTTGCACCAACATCATTTTGAAGTGCATACTCAACAGCTTCACGGTCGGAAACTCTTGGAGTATTGAGAACATCATAATTACGCTCCTTTGGCGGTTTACTTCTTTCCTCAGCAATAAGAGCGTCAATACGACTGTTTTCAGACTGTTGATACTGAATAGCAGAATTTCGGATACTGTCTTGATAATCTTCGGTGCATACTTTTGTACCGAGTGAATCGGCATAGCGAGATGAATCGTATCTGTCAAAGCCCATAGCCTCGAAGTGTTCCTGAGCTGCTGCTCTGTATGCGTCACCGACTGTATCAAAGCTTTGTGCTGAATTGTTCATAAGGGTATCGGCACGATTTGAGATTGAATCTTCAATGGTATTGAGTTTTGCATTAAATGCACCCTCTGCAATATCTCTGTCAGCAAGTCTTGAAGCTTCCTGCTCAGTAAAGCCAGCACCTTGATATGTTGACTGAAGAATATCACGGTCATTTCTTGGATTAATCTCATATGGATTTGCATTGAGGTCCTGTCGAGCCATAATGTTTGCTTTATCTTCCATAATGCCTGCTGACATATATGAATTAGCAATCTGCTCTCTGTAAAGGTCGCTGTCATCAGCAATCTTGTTAGCAAGTTTTTCAGCTTTGTCGTGTTCAAGTCCTCTGCTTGCATATTCCCTTGTAAGCTCCTCTCTTGAACGAGCTATCGGAGAAATACCGTCAGCCATATCTTTTGCTGCGAATTTATCGGCAGTAACAGGATCAAGACCGTTTTTCTCATACATATTTTTGAGGTTATCTCTGCCGTGATAATCAGCAACGGAAGCAAAACTATCTTCCTTGTTAAGAACTCTATCTGCAAGCTCTTTTGATTTTTCAGGAGTAATGCCTCGTCTTTCGTACATATCTGATAACAGTTGTTCCTTAGATTTGCCTTTTTCGGCAAATTTCTCTGCTGCGGCAGTATTAAGAATATTGCCACGGTATTCATTTGCAACGCCCTGTCTTGCAGAAGCAATGTCCTTGCCCTTGAGTGTAGCTGACTGCGTTTGCTTATTAAGACTATCACTAATGAGCCTGCTCTGAGAAGCCTGAGCGTTATTGCTAACCTTAATTCCATTTGACTTGTTGTCAGCAACAACTTTTTTGCCTGTAACTGGTGAAAATGCACTTGAACCTCTGACGCCCTTTGATTTATTAGTAGGACTGTTGCTGATTTTTCCTTTAGCTGCAAATCCTGCTGCGTTTTGGGATTTAATAACTTCAGATTTTCCTTTGGCAAATGAAAAACCTTTAGCCCCCTTAGAAATGCCCATTTTAAGAAGTTTTCCTCCGCCTACAGCGGCACCTATTGCAGCCATACGAGCATAGTTGCGAGGCTGACGAGTCCAACGATTCGCAGCACCCATTGAACCGTATTCACCCTTGAGTGACGAGTCAATGCCCAAGGCTCTTTCAGCAATTTTGCTGCCGTTAATACAAGCAATAGCAAGGAAGAGTGCAAACAAGCAACGAACCCAAGCATTGGTTGGAAAAGCTGAGTTAATGATTTCCACGAAAATCATATACAACTGAACCAATATGGTTATAAATAGGGTAGAGAGAACAATATTCATTACGGATTTCAGTACTTCTTTGGCTTTCTGTCCGTTAGTGAGGTCGGTTGCGGCAGAGAATACCGCTAAAAACTGTCCGAATGTAATATTAAATACATTTTTGACGATTTTTAGAGCAGAAACACAGAAAATAATTGCTAACGATAAGAGTTCTATGAACATAACACCGTATTCGATATGGTATCTCCTGATTGCTGTGTTGTCCCAGCCAAACATAGAAAGAATTGAACCAGAATTGTTGTTGCCGAGATTGCTGATAAAGTGATATGTATTACCGTTTATGTTGACATTTTGCACAGAGTGCTGATAGCCAAACAAATAGTTTGCTGCACTTTTAGAGTCTGAACCGTTGTAATCTGCAACATTTGTATCTCTGTCAATATATGCTTTATCGTAATTTACTTCGTCATCTTTGTTATTGATGATGTCATTGAAAGTCTTAACATCATCAATTTTCAGGTCGTATTTATCCAAATCGCTTACTTTGAAGTAAGCGTTACTGTTTGATAACACGGAAGCAACATCGTCACCGTCTTTAAAAGCATTTTTCTTGATAGTACCCTTATTGAAATTGTCAGTCCAGTTGTCATTAAATTTCAGATTTCCCTTTTTTTGAGCCGTCTGAATGAATATATATTCCATATCGTATATATTCTGACTGATGATACTTTGTACTTTATTTGAACTAAAAAAAGACGATGTACCGCCCGAATTAGCGAATTGTTCGTTTGCAGCAATGAGAGCATTTTGACCGTTTGAGTCTTTTGCTATAAGCATATCAGCAATACCTGCGTTTGTGTTATTTTCGACATCATTGCCGTTAGCACCCTTACCATTCTGAGAGGTATCGTACCAAACCGTAGCGGTTGACTCGTTGATACCCATAAAAATCATTGGAAATCCTACGAGTGCAACAAGAAGAATACAACAGTTTTGTATATATTTTTTGCCTTGTGATTTTTTGGTGTCTATGGAATCGTCACCATTAATCATATTGAAGCCCAGTACAAAAATTCCAATGGCTATCGGTATCCAAAGATACTGTATCCAACCCTGAAAAAGACTTACGACTTTCTCGCTGTACATAAAGCGGAAAAGTTCAAAAGACTTTGAATATAGCTCACTCATTGTTGATGTAATATCTGCCATAATTGACATTATCCAACACAGAATTGCATTTATCATATCCACTATGACTATCCAAACACCGCCACCGCTCATTAATGAGGTCAGTCCTGCATTATATGATTCACTGTTTTTTGCAAACCAACTAAGAAAAGACAATATTTTACATCTCCTTTCTTTAAGATTTAAGATTTTTTTGCATTTGCGAGGCTGCCTTTTAAAGACAGCCTCGACTTTTGCTTTTGCTCATTAACCAAATGACAAGGCATTTGTGATTGCCTGAGCAATGATTGTCGGACCTAAGCATAAAAGTGTTCCGACGATGATGTAAGGAATCTTTTCTTTAGCAAGCTGTTTAGCTCTGTCAGAGCCAAAGATAAAAACTAAACCTACGGCTGCAAGTGAAACAGCAACGATGACATAAACATACGGTGCTACATCATCAAGAAAACTAACAATGTTATTCTTGATCTGTTCAAGATAGCTGTTTGTGCTTGCCAAAGTTACCTGTACTGCAAGTCTTGAAGCTAAATTACCCATTCCCTTTAACCCCCTTTCTGAAAAAGTGTTTTTGCACAATCTAAATGTGAAAGAAGATGTGTGCTGTATGTAAAAAAACGGCAGGAAAATTAAAAATTGTCCTGCCGTCAATTACCGAAAATATTTTGTTGTATAAAAATAGCCTCTAATTTCGCTTGTATTGGATTTTAGACTTAATATGTAACCTTTACTCGAATTAAGTCTAAAAATCTCTTAAAAGTCAAAATAGAGGGTGTTATGAGCGTAATTTGTGTAATTGATGATTGCTAAAATCCAAATTCTTCTAAATTTTCTCCTTCTTGCGTTTCATCACAAGCTTTAACGCAATAAAAAATCTTGCAGGACTTATAGCCCTGTTCACGGATAATTAAAATAATTGTGTTATCTCTGTGTTCTATGAACGAACCGTCAAGGTCTGATAGCTTTGCTATACAAGCTTCTTCGACAATGTATTTGTTTTCTCCCCAGATAGATTCGATTGTGAAGCTTGTTCCTTCTGCAATGCTGTCTTTTTTCTCGCCGCCAAAGAAAGGCTTTGAGTAACAGGTGAGAATTGAAGTGGTGTGTTCGCAGACTGGAATATCTGCACTTGCATTAAGAACTATGCCGTCACGCATATTTGCCCTTGAGGGATTAAGGAATATTGGCATTATGTACCTATGCGACTTTGTGCGTACAATCTTACCTTTGCGGTTTACGATTTTTGTCAGCAAAAAAATATTCATTATGCCGATAGCCGAATACTTGCTGTTGTTTTTATTTTTGAAATCAAAATGGGATTTTAAATCTATCTGAGATACTGTTTCCTCAGATAGTTTTTCTCTTTGCTCTCTAACAAGGCTTTCAAGCTGTTCAGCCTTTTCAGCGTCATTGGCAATGATATTCAGCGTGTTTGTTTCATACCTTTCTCGGATTTTCCTGCTTGCTTTTGTTGTAAAGGGCTTGGCTGCTATATACACACCCCAAAAAGCGACAATGAAAATAATTATAAGCTGCATTGTTTTACCTCTCTTGGATTTAGTAAGCTTCATTTTGAAAATTCTCAAGTGCCTGTTCAAGCCCCATTCGTGCAACTGTTATATTGCTGAACTTGCTCCAACATTCTTCAATCTCAAAAAAGCTTGCAACTCTTATGAGCTGTCTGAGTGTTCCACATTCGTCTGGATAATCGCAAAACACTGCATAGACTTCAATGTTGCCGTAGTTCTCATATAGTTTTGTCATATACTCAAGCTCACGCTCATAAGTGTAATCATTGAGCCTTGCGGTGTAAATTTTTTCCCTTGCCGCTGTGTGCGTATGCTGCATATTTGCAGTCCTTGTATTTGCCATTGCTTTTTGTTCCTTTCGTGCCTATTCAAATTTTTATTTACCAATCTCAATTTCTAAATGCTGTCTATGTAGTCAAGCTTTTTTAAGTCGTCTATGCTGTAACTTGCGTTGCTTGATTTTTTACCTGAACTTGAACTTGAACTTTGAGCGGTTTTACAGCTCTCATTCGTTACAAATGCTTCGTCAGCGTTAAAAAGCATAGTCTTGAGATAACTCTTGATGTTTGCAATCTTTGTAGTTTTCCTTGCAACCTCGAGTGTATCAAGCACATATGCGATATGTTCTTTAGTCAAAGAGTCAAACTTGTCAGTAACTTCCTTTGTGGGTATGCTCACACCAGAAATTTTGCTTTTACTGTTTAAGGCTTTGCTTTTGACTTCACAAATAGTTTTCACTATCAGGTTGAGGTATTTCTCTGAATAGCCGTCTGCCACCAAACTCTCAAAATCTATCTGAGTTTCGACCTTAGCCTGTAACTGGAGCTTCTTTGCTTCTTCTTCACTGATTTCAACTTCGGGGTCGGTGCTGCAACCGCTTTCTTTCACGAAGATGGTTTTGTCAAAACGCTTGATTTCAAAGCTGATACTCTGAGTAACTCTGTTGTACTTGTATTCAAAAGCTAAGTCGGTTTTTTCGTTGATTTCTGCTTGTGCTTTTGAGAAAATGCGGCGGTTAAATTCTTTGAAATTATCCTTGTACGCTTTTCCACAACACATTTCTTTTCTCAGCTTGTCAAACGGAATTTCCCATTTTCTGCGAAAATCACCGTTTGAATAAAAAAATAGATTTGACCTGAGATAGATATATAACCTGATACTGAGTTCACTCTTGAGATTGACCGTAACCTTGAGCTGATATTTGATTGAGTTTATAGCTCCGTTATCAAAAAACATATTTTTTGCGTCTTGATTGTATTTTGCGGCAATGACAGTCTGACCTGAATCTTCGTCAACGATTACACCAAAGTACGAAAACATATGGACTGGAAGCTCGCTGTTCTTGTCTGGATTAATTCCGACTGCAATTTTTAAATTAAAAAGCTCATCGCACCATTTGTTTAAATACTCAGTTCTGATCCTCTCAACTCCGAGCATATTTTCAAAATCTTTTTTGCGAATTACCAAAGCTCCATCTTCGGACTTGCTCTCCTCAAGCATACTCAAGTATAGGTCAAGTAGCTTGTATGAGTTTACGCTCAAAGGTTCTTTGATTGAGGCAAGCATTAGGTTTGATTTATTGACATAGTTAAAAATTGAAATTTTGTTGCTGTCAGTTATCGGAGTGGTTATTTCAGTTTCCTGATGATTTGATTTAATTATTCCTTTCACAATACGAACCTCACTTTCGATTTTTGTTAATTTCTATTTGTTACAATTCTGTCATTTTTAGACTTACAAGAAAAAGAACCAAAAAGAAGATGATGATAGATGATGATTATTATGTTCTCTATCATCATCATCTAAGTTAAGACTAAGTATATATATATGTAGAATATATATGGGATTTTTGACACATAGTTCGTTACCGCTTTCGCCAGTATTTAACTGGGGTTTTCAAAAAAACGCTATTTTTGATTTTTGAAATTAGGGTGGATAAACTGTACACCGAGGGTGGATAAGTTGTACACCGAGGGTGGATAAACTGTACACCGAGGGTGGATAAACTGTACACCGAGGGTGGATAAGTTGTACACCGAGGG
>OLWG01000129.1_pt1 | contig 60098 bp, 53 predicted proteins | sample 1673721 | NCBI WGS metagenome assembly OLWG01 (sample SAMEA103958125, study PRJEB25191) | human gut metagenome | reverse complement strand
TTTTGGGAGGATAATTTAGCGTTAGCTAAATTTCAATGCCCGACCGACACTCCGCCAAACTACAATTTACCCCAACTTTTGATAAAGAACCGCCAAAATACACGCAAAAAAGCAGTTCCGAATTTACGAAACTGCCTTTTTATCAAATCAAGTATTAATGTTTTGGGCTTTTGCTTTTTTGAGTTTTTACAGGCGGTGGGGTAGGGGTGATTTCTTCCGCTACGGTTCCGCCCTTTTTCTTTTTAATAATGTAAACATAAACGCAAATTGCCACAAATCCTGCAAGGCATACCGCCGTTGCAACAGCGCCCGGCTTAAATCCCTTTGGATAATACACAAGCTCTATGCTGTGCTCGCCCTTGTTGAGGTTGAATGCTATAAGCGCATTGCCGACAGGTGTAATTTCAGCTTCTCTGCCGTCAACATATGCGGTCCAGCCGCCCTCTTCATAAGGAACAGAGGTGTAGAAAAGTCCGTCCTCGCTTGCGTTTATTGTGCCCTTCATAGATGAGCCTGTAAGCTCGGTTGTTGTCATAACATCTTTGCTTATCTGTGCGTATCCCTGTTCATAAACATTTTGGTCGAGCATATTTACATACACATGCGCACTGCCTGCCTGTCCCTGCGGAAGTTCGGCATAAACAGAGATTTTATCACCCTCGTTTACATATCCGCCGCAAGCAATGTACGGTCTGCCCATTCCGAGAGTTTGCGTATTTGTCGAATCGTCGTTTATCATAAATGAAACATCGTCTTTACCGTCAATGTCGGCATAAACATACACATATCCCGAGTACGGCGCTGTGTAGTTCCACTTAAGGTGCGGTGTTGTGGTTGTATCGGTACAGTTGTAGCTGTAGTTGCCGTAAGAAAGTTTATTTACGGGGAACTGTGAGTAGTCTGTGTGTCCCTGCGAAACAACCTCAAGCTGTGTATATACATTTTCGTTTACGCCTGTTGCAAGTTTAAAGAACTCGTTTTGCTGGTCAAACGGGTTAAACTGGTCCTCGTTTTTGTTTACCTGCCACTTGAGCAAGTCGGAATTAACCATAAAGCCCATAGGAATGTAATGTTCGTTTTTGAGCAAGGTTATGCCGCCCGACTGGTAGGTATTTGTAAGGTCATAACTGTTTTTGTAAGTACCCTCTCTTGAAATCAGATACTTAAGGTTCATAAATGTGTTTGTTACAGGCGAGCTTTCGGCATATGTGTAACGGTTGCCGCTCTGCCAGCCCATCATACCGAAGTTCTCAAAGAATACGGTCATATCTTCGTTAGCCATTGAGTTGAACATTGAAAGTCCGTTATAGCCGTTGAGTGAACCGTCATTGAGGGTTTGTGTGCTTGTCATTTCGGCACGCCACATTTCCTTGGTATCTTTTTCGAGGTTATCCATATATTCAATTACAGAGGCTGTGTTACCCTCACCTCGAGGGTAATCGAATGTGCCCGTTACGGTTGTGGTTTTAACGCCGATGTATGCGGTAGCACCGCTTTCGCCCACGACTATGACCGCAAGTATAATCAAAAGCACCTGCTTTGGAATAATTCTTTTTGTATAGAGGAAAAGCACAATGCATACGAGTGACGCAATAACGGCTGTACCCACGATAGCGTATGTTTCCTGTGTATCAATGGCAATCAGAATGATAACTGCCGAGAAGAGCACCGCCAAAATTACATCCCAACAGGTGGTAAAGTCAATCAGCATAAATGCTCTGTAAGCCATAACCACAATTACAAAGCTGATAAGATAGCTGAAACGGTAAGGAATCATATTTGTAAAGTGGAAGCCGTGCCAAATGTAGTCGAGCTGACGGATAACGCAGCTTAACATCATAAAGAGAACAAGACAGCCGTCAACGATTTTTTCCTTAAGTGTGATTTTCTTAGATGTAAGGAATACGATGCCGAGTACCAAAGAAACTGTACCGCAGGCAATGTTAGGCAGGGCGTCAGCCTCTTTTGTTGCCGGAGTTATGAATGTAAGAAGATTTGAGAAAATCTTTTTCATAGCCTCAAGCGTACCCAAAAGGTCGTTTGTAGAGCCTATGTTAATTGCGTATGTAGACGGGAATGTACTCGAGGTTGCGTGGGTGTTTTGCAGGGCAAAGAACGCAGGCAACAGGAAGAATGCCGTCATACCGATTGCAAGTAATGAGAAAAGTGCGGTTTTTGCAAGCTTTGTAAAAAAGCTTTTAAAGCCGTCCCACTTAACAATGCTGTATGCAATGAAAATAAGAAGAACGAAAATACAGGTAAACAAACCTATGTAGTAGTTTGAAAGCAAAGAAACCGCAAGAGTAATTGTAAACAGTCTGAATTTGCCCTCTGTAAGGAGTTTAACAATTCCGAGTGCCACAAGCGGAGTAATGCAGACCGTGTCAAGCCATATTGTGTTCCAATAGTAGCCCATAAAGAATGCGCAGAACGAAAAAGTTGTACCGAACACAACGAGAGAAAAGTCGTTCTTTTTGAAAACCGAGCGCAGGAAAATCGCAGTAAAGCAGCCTGCAAAGGCAACCTTTGCACAAACGCTGAACATAAGAAATTCCCTAAGCCACTGTGACGGAATAAATACGCACAAAAAGTTCATAGGGCCTGCAAGGTAGTATGACATAAGCGAAAAGTAATTTACGCCGCCGCCCTGTGTCCAAGACCAGAACAGTGATTCGCCGTGCTTAAGCTTATCCTGAAAATCTACCAAAAACGGATAATACTGGTGCCAAAGGTCAGTAACAAGAATTTGCTTGTCGCCAAACGGAGAAACCTCCATTATCGCAAAGCCTATGGTCATAAGAACAAACGGCAGGAAAAAGGCAATTATAATGTAAATGTTTTTCTTTAAAAATGCCTTAAATCCCTTTTGCTCAACCGCAGGCTTTTCGGGCAGCTTTTTTGCTTTTGTTTGTAAAGCTGTCATAAGCATAAGAATTAAACCTCCATAAAATTGTGTTTGCCCTTTTAAAGACAGGGCATTACCGATTAGTTATGCTTTTGCATATACTATAACTTATATATTGTAACACTTTATTTAGTCAAGGTAAATAATATTTTAAAAAAAGAAAATGAATTTTGAAAAATTGTCAGTAGTACCAATGTACTTGTCAAAAATCGACAAAAACAGGGAATAAAATTTTATGTTGATTTTTTTTCACTGTTATATACATATTCGTTGTTTTATGGTATGATTTTATTAAATTAATGAAAAAGGGAGGCAGGACTATGAAAAAATCTAAAATATTAGTATCAACGGCGCTTGCACTTTGTATGGGAGCAACGGCAGTAACACCTGCATTTGCGGCGGATAATGAAAGCTTTACTTTTACAAAAATCGGCGATTACAACGCAGACGGTGTAGCAAGTGTATCAGACATTACTGCATTACAGTTACAGCTTGGCGGAAATGGTACAATTTCGGGCACTGCTCTTGAGCATATCGACTTTGACGGTGACGGCGCTTTTAATGTAAATGACATTACAGAATTGCAGAAAATGGTTGCCGGTACGGAATATACTTGCTATCAAAAAACAGACAGCTCATATAAAAACATTCCTATGCGCTATTATGACTATGACTATAACGGTAACTCTAAAGGCGATATTATTGAATATGAAACAATCTACACACCGGAGAATTACATTATGACTGTTGATGAAATGAGGAGAAATTCAGTTAAAGGAATTTCTCTCATAACATCAAAGGAACAGTTTGTCGATTTGTTTAAAGCGGAGTCGCCGGAATTTGACGACGAGTTTTTCAAGGATAACGCTCTTTTTGTAATACTCACAGCCAGGGATTGGTATGATTATACAGGAATAAACTCCTTTGCGGTTGACGGAAACAAGCTGATAGTATATGATTATGAGGTCGAAACTTTTTGGGAGTATGGCGAAAAGTGTTGTCGCAATAATATTTACAGACTGAATAAGACTGACATCGAAAATATTACAGAAATTAACTTTTATACACAATATTTAGCACAGTAAATCTAACACCCTCTCCGAGCGGAGAGGGTGTTTTGCGTTTGATACAATATTGCAGGAGTTAAATTGTCAGTAGTACCAATGTACTTGTCAAAAATCGACAAAAACAAGGGATAAAATTTTATGTTGATTTTTTTCACTGTTATATACATATTCGTTGTTTTATGGTATAATTTTATTAAATTAATGAAAAAGGGAGGCAGGACTATGAAAAAATCTAAAATATTAGTATCAACGGCACTTGCGCTGTGTATGGGTGCAACAGCGGTAATCCCTGCATTTGCGGCAGAAAATCAAAAGTTTACATATACAAAAATCGGCGATTACAATGCGGACAATGCTGTAGATATATCCGATGTTACGGCTTTGCAGTTACAGCTTGTCGGCAACGAAGTAATCACAGGTGCAATGCTCGAACACCTTGATTTTAACGGTGACGGCAATTTTAATGTAAACGATGTGTCGGAAATTCAGAAAAAGATAGTCGGTACAGATTATGAGTGTTACAAACCGCTGGGTGATTCGTATAATAATGTTACCGAAGAAACACAATATTACTATTATGATGAAGAAATACCCGGTAAAAGCATACCGTATGAGATTATATACAATGAAAACAACGGTATTGTTACAATGAATGAATTTGATTCAATAAAAAGATGTAATTTTCTTATAACTTCAAAAGAACAGTTTTGTGATTTATTCAAAGCTGAATCATCGGATTTTGACGATGAATTTTTTAAGGAAAATGCCTTATATGCACATATCGGTATTATCGGTTCTAATGATTATTCTTTTATTGAGTCCATTAGTGCAGACGGAAATCAGTTGATTGTTTCAAGAATAGATATTTACGCATGGCCTAAGACTGATGACTACGCTTGCTGCAATATGCTTATAAAACTTAAAAAATCCGATGTGGAAAATATTTCTCATATATTAGTAAAGCAAAAATATGGCAGTGAATAATAAAACAACGCAAAATTTCACCCTCTCCAAGCGGAGAGGGTGTTTTGCGTTTGATACAATATTGCAGGAGTTAAATTGTCAGTAGTACCAATGCACTTGTCAAAAATCTACAAAAACAAGGGATAAAATTTTTCGTCATAGCAATCTGTCGGGTGTAAACAGCTTGACTGTTTGCGTGCTAAGACTAAGTTTGACGAAACTTTTTATTATCCGATAGTTATTAACAGACTTTCAGTTTTTTACCTATAAAGCATATCACAGATTTTGTATGAACAGCAATGTCGATACTTTATTTATTATTAACTTTTATCTTGTCGCAAGGACTTTCTTGTTGCGAGCATTTTGCCTTTTATATAGTAAAAATCATCTCTGAAATCACTGCGGAAACTGTTGTAATAATTGTCAAACGGATTGTGAATGTGAAATACTGCCGTGTTCGGATTCATTACCGACACAATATTTCCCGCCGCACGGAGAAAAAACTCGTGGTGATCTATCATTCTTATGTTATCGTCCCAGCCTATTTCTTTGATTTTCTGCGTTCTCGCAAGAAAAATATTCGGGACTTTTCCATATACAATATGGTTTTCGTCTATCTTTGTCAAATGCGGTATTTTAAGCGGTTTATAGGCATTTTTCATATCAAATTCATTGTAATTTCGGGCGATTTTCTGCACAGGAGTACATTTGCCTGCGGTAAGAGGCACAAATCCGACAAGGTCAATGTCTTTGTGCGACTTAAGAAAACTAAGCTCGTCATAAATATTTGAAAGCGGAGTTAAAAGCTCGTCATCGTCCATACGCATTAAATACTCGGTTTTAACCTCGGCAAGTGCGAGATTAAGCCCCTTGCTGAGTCCGCTGTTGAACGGCATATGAATTACGGTAGGCGGATTGTGTTTTGTTTTTATTTCAAGCGGAACTTTGCTGTCGTCTGCAATCACCACTTTTGCACCGGGGTAGTGTTTTTGAATGTTTTTATACAGCTTTTTTGCCTGCTTTTGCCTTTCAAAGGACTTGAACATAAATGTTACATTTTGTGTAACTTCGTGTGCCTGCTCGGCAGTCGGCATTTTCTTTCCGCTGATTTTCCATTTTAAATTCAAATATCCGAACTGTACCTTTGCAAATATATCAAACGCAACTTTTGCAAGCGGTGCAAGAGGACTTTTGGATATTTTTTTGGCAATGTTCATTGCTTTACTCATAATATCACATCTTTGTTTTAATGATTAGGGTAGTATTTTGCCAAACAATTATAAAAGGTTGATCAAGCTTTTATAATCGGTTAAAAATTCAGGTAATCTCTAATTTCTCTCAATTAAAAAATAACCGTTTAAAAATCGCAATACTCCCGATATAACCTATGTTAATGTCGGGAGTATTCTTGTTTTATCATTTCTTTTCTTTAAAGGCAAAGAATCTTTGCCCTATGTAGTTGAACGCTACAAACAGGCAAGAGCCAAGTATCATTGAGGTATAGCCTGCAAACTGTTCAACCGTAAATGAGAACATTGTAAAATTATTCGCCGTACAAATCCATTTGATTAGCGGAATCGCTATGCAATACGATAGTGCGTAGCAAACGGCAATGTTCAGCGCAAAGCGTAAAATCGGTTTCCAACCCTTTTCTGTATTTTTAAATGTAAAGTATTTGTTAAGAAAATAGCTTACAATACTGCCGATTAAGTATCCGAGAGCCGAGGCGAGCCACACACCCCATTCGTATCTGTCCCACGCAAAAAGCGCAAAGAGCACAAACTGCAAGCCGTTGCCAACGAGGGTATTGATTACGCCGACCAGAATAAATTTCCAAAACTTTATATCAAAAAACTTTTTTATAAAATCGCCCATAATTATTCCTTTTCCTCGTTGTTTTCGTCCTCAAAATTAGAGAATTTTGTTATGTAAATCGGTCTGTCCTTGGTTTCCATATAAATTCTGCCTATGTATTCGCCAAGAATACCGATAGACATTTCGGTAATTCCGCCCAAAAACAGAACCGCACACAAGGTAGTTACATAACCCGGTGTGGTAATTCCGAAAAACAACGTCTGAACAAGGGTTATCATTATATAGATAAGCGAAATAACAAAGATTATCGCACCCATTACTGCCGTAAAACGGAGGGGAGCAACCGAAAAACAGGTAATTCCGTCAATCGCATAACGAAAAAGACTTGAGAATTTCCATGTTGTCTGTCCAAGCTGACGGTCAACGGTTTTAAATGAAATCCATTTTGTGTTGAAACCTACCCAAGAGAATATTCCCTTTGAAAATCTCTGAACTTCGGCGAGTTCAAGAATAGAATCGACGACCTGTCTTTTCATCATTCTGAAATCCATAGCGCCGTACGGCATTTTGGTATCGGTGAGTTTATTTGAAAGAGCAAAGAACATTTTTGAGAAAATTCCTCTGAATTTGCTTTCGCCCTCTCGTTCGTCACGCTTTGTGGCGCAGACATCGTAACCCTCGTTTTCGAGAGCGTCTGCCATTTGTGGGAAAAGTGTCGGCGGATGCTGCAAATCGGCATCCATAACCACCACATAATCGGCGGTGGAATGTTGAAGTCCTGCGTACATAGCCGCCTCTTTACCGAAATTCCTTGAAAATGAAATATACTTTACATTGGAAAACTGCTTTGCGAGCTTTTTCATAACAAGGTAAGTTTTATCTTTACTGCCGTCATTGACGAGGATATATCGAAATGAATATTCGGGCATTGAGTCAATAACCTTATTGGTTTCAAGCACAAAATGCTCAAGTCCCTCTTCTTCGTTGTAACATGGTACTATTAAATCTATAGTTTTCATAATAATTCGCCTTTATGTTGTTAAATTTGTATAAGCCTATAATTATTTTTATTATACCAAAAGTACACACAAAAGTCTATATTTTTATAAATTATTTGAGAAGTGACGAAAGGTAAATTTATTTTTGTTTTAAAGGTTGGAATAACAAAAAAATAAAATCACAAAAAGAAAAACGGCAAAACCTTAGCGGTTAAGCCGTTTCTTAGTGGTTGCGGGAGCCGGATTTGAACCGACGACCTTCGGGTTATGAGTGTGAGATATATAGTTTATAGTTTCCATATTTCCCTCTTTATTTTCCATTGCTTTAAATCTATAATATATTAGTATAATAAATGAAAGAGTGGTAAACAATGGAAAAATCAATTACATTTAAAGAGCTATCACAACGATGGCTATCTGTGTCGTCTTTGGGTAAAACTTATACCTATCAACAGAATTTACAGTCTTACATCAATCACCTTAATAATGGAATAGGTGAATGTAAAGTGACTGATGTAAAGCCTGCTCATATTGACGAAATAATAAGACGGCTGTATATAGAAAACCCGAACACCAAAAAACCGACTTCCAAAAAAGTCTTGAAAAATATAGTTGACTGTGCTACTCGAATTTTTGATTACGCTATCGAAAACGAGCTAATCTACAAAAATCCAGCAAGAAACAAAAAGAAAGTCATTCCAAAAAATGCACCGACAAAAATAGTTGGTGCAATCACTCCCGAACAGCAGCAACTCGTAATTGATACAGAACACCGAGCCAAAATTGCAGCTGTAATAATGATGTTTATGGGATTGCGAACCGGTGAAGTGCTTGCTCTTGAATGGGGAGATATTGATTTAGTCAACTATAAGTTCTCTGTCAATAAAAGAACACAAAGAATTTCGAGTAATAAGTATATTGTAACAGAAGGTACAAAAAATGGCAAGTGCCGTTATGTTTCAATTCCTGTTAATTTAGGAGCTTGGTTAAAAAAACAAAAGGATATATCAAATTCATACCTTGTGATGCCAAATAGAGCTGGAGAACTCCAATCTCCAACTCAATGGAGAAGTTTATGGAAATCCTATCAGAACGAAATAAACTACACAGCCTATTGCAAAAAATGTGCCGATGCAGGAATAAAACCTGAAAACAAGCATACTCCAACAGGTATTCCAAGAATTATAAATACATTTAGTGCTCATCAGCTCAGACATACATATGCAACGCTTCTGTATATATCAGGAGTTGATGTGCTTACAGCATCGGAGCTGTTAGGACATAGCAACATAGAAATAACTCTTAAAATATATACACATCTTGACCAGCAATTTAGAGAACTAAATATAAGCAAATTTGACAATTATATTCAGTCAGATTTAGACATAGAAAATATTTAATTAGTAAACAAAAGTCGATTACATTGTAGTCGGCTTTTTTATTTTATAAAAAGTGGACAATTTGTCCAGAAAAGGAGTAAGACTTATGAAAAAGACAATCGCAATCGTAAACAAAAAAGGTGGAGTAGGCAAGACAACAACTGCACTTAACTTAGCAGCAGGACTTTCAAAAGAGGGCAAAAGGGTATTGCTCATCGACCTCGACCAGCAAGCCAATCTATCGTTTTGGCTCAACTATGAGTTTGACGGCAAACCTACTATCGCAGAGATGATAATGTTTTCAGTCAGCGGAATGTATATTGATTACAACGCTTGTATCAGACATTTTTCTTCTGAGGGTTTTGATTATATACCTGCATTGAGTGCAAGCCTTGACGGTATTCCTTCCTACCTCGCCGGCAAAAACGATTGCACAAATATTTTAAAAAAGCTGTTATCTGCAGATAGCTTTAGTGAATATGATTACATACTCATTGATTGTTCTCCTGCAACTGACCTACTTGTAACTAACGCTATTGCAGCAGCAGACAAGCTGCTTATCCCGGTGCAGTGCGACATAATGTCATACAACAAGGTCAATGACATTCTTCAGCAACTCGTCAACATAAAAAATGATACCGATGTATCAAAGTATATACTTGGTATCTTAGGTACAATGTATCAGAAAGGCACAACCCACAGCAAAGAAGTATATGATGCACTCAAAGCGTCTTATGAAGATTTAGTGTTTAATACAACTATTTCTTATAAGACAGCTGCCAAAAACGCTGTTGGCTATCATCAGAGTAGCGTTAAATCGAATGCTAAAACGAATACATTAGGTCAGGAATATATGTCAGTTGTCAATGAAATCGTTGAGAGAATGGAGGGCTAAGCAATGAAAAAAATGTCAATCCAAACAGGTAGTCTGAATTTCAATGTTACAGGTTCAGGTAATCCGACAGCTATTCTCAACGATAATACTGTTGTAGAAATTGAAACTGACAAGCTCTCTATAGACAATGAACAACAGTTTAAAATACATAATGATACTATAAGTTTTCTTGCAAAGTGCATTAAGACTGATGGTCAAATTTCACCTTGCATTGTAATTCCTCTCACTGATAATAAGTATCAAATAGTTGACGGCAGACACAGGTTTTTAGCTGTCAAAGAAGCAGGCTTGCCGTTTGTAAAATGTATCATTCGCAACGATTTAGCAACCGATAAGGTTGCATATAAAAAGGTTCAGCTCACTACTAACCTTGCAAGAAATAATGACTATCTTCCTTCTGAGCTTGCTTACGGCTACAAGGAATTGCAGAAACTTGGTTATACCCGTCAGCAGATGTCAATGGAAACCGATACTGACGAAAAGAAAATTTACAGGTATATAAGACTTAATAACTTAATCAAGCCGTTGCTTGATATGACGGATAACGAGAAAATCCCGGTGCTTGCCGCAGTCGAGCTTTCGTATCTGAGCGAGAATGAGCAGACAAAGCTTTTTGAATTTCTGCTGAACAATACAAGCTGTAAAGTGAGTTTTAAAATAGCAAAAGCTCTCAAAAAAGATTTTGCAAATTATGAATATTACTTTTGGCACTTTGATTATGACAATTATATTGTAAATAATCCGACAAATGATTTTTCTGATACTGAAACAGATAATTTATCTGCCGTTTCAGATACAAAAGAAGAAAAGGTTGAGGAACGAGTTAAGAAAGAGGATACAGAAAGTTCTCTGACATCAGAACAGTTATCAGTATCACCAGCAGTAGAAAAAACAAGACAAACTGATGCTGACACCATTCAAGTAATTGCTCCTGAAAATATTTCTTTATCTGACAGAAGCATAATTGCAAAGACAGTAATTACTGCTACAAGAATTGACTATTACATTATCAGAGAATTTTTTGATGCAAATGATTGTTATACATATCTTAAAAAAAATTACAGTTATCTTTCTTGTGTCGGAGGAAAAACAGATGGCTGTAAAGTATCGTATGATTTTCACGCAGCTCACAATATGTTCTCAATCAAGGTAAACTCAACAACATATATAATGCAGTATAAAATTCTTGAACGCATAGTAAGACAGTATATTCGGGAACATTATACCACAGATGATATTGTCAAAATCATAAAGGTTGGAGTAAGAAAATGAAGATTAGTAATATACAGCTCCGCATTAAACGATACCGCAAAGGTTCTAACATCAAAGCTATTGTTTCTGTTGTCATTGATGATTCTTTTATCATCAATGACATACAGCTTATTAAGATTGCCGACAAATATCACTTGAAATTTCCGGCAACTAGAGTTGCTGAAAAAATCGGGCAAGAAAGTATAGTGCCGATTAACAATAAAATCCGTCAGACAATTACCAAAGCAGTGATTGATAGTTACACTGATATAATGAAAGAGGATCACTAATGGATATTTATATACCAAAATCATTAATGACAGATGAATACAAAAATTATTCAGCAGAAGCAAAATTGTTATTTTCAATCTTGCTTACCAATTCTGCAACAGCCGCAAGCATTATGCAAGTTGCAAGTCTTATCGAAAACATTGGAGCTACAAAAATCAATACTTATCATAAGGAATTTAAAAAAATCGAAAGAGAGTGTGCAGTATGAAATTCGATTTTTTCAGAGGGAACGAATGTGAACAATACTTGTTCTACAGAGTACCGCAAGTTCTTTTTACTGATGATGAATTTAGATATATTTCGTCTGAAGCTAAACTGCTGTATGGTTTCTTGCTTGACAGAACGGCTCTATCAGCTAAAAATAAGTGGACTGACGAGGACGGCAAAGTCTATGTGTTTTTCACGCAAGACGAAGCTAAAGAAAAGCTCAATATCGGAACAGGCAAAGCTACTAAGATATTCAGTGAGCTTGATGAAATAGGACTGATAATTCGTATCCGACAAGGGCAAGGAAATCCTTGTAAGATTTATGTTATGAATTTTGCAAAACCATTATCTCAGGCTCAGACCTCCGAAAATCAGAAGTCTGAAAAAAGCAAAATGGAAGTCTTAAACTCCGAAAAAGGCAACTCAAGACTTACGAAAAGTGAAAGTCTGAAACAGATAAAAAGGAAGTCAAGACTTCCGAAAAACGAAAGTCAAGACACTCAAAAGTCAGAAGTCTTAAACTCCGAAAAAGGCAGCTCAAGACCTCCAAAAATCGAAAGTCAAGACTGCCAAAAATCGGAATGTAATAATACTGAGAATAGTCATACTGAGAATAGTCAGAACAATCTATCTTCTATCTCTGAGGGATTGAGTGACGGAATAGTGGAATATTCTCAATGTATTGAAAATATTAAAGAACAAATATCATACGATAGTTTGTATTCACAAGGTACAGAAGAAAATTATCTTAATTTCATCATAAGTCTGATTGCTGATGTATATATCAATCAAAATTCAGGCGATATGTTTAATATCAACAACATAAGCGTTTCTTCTACAAGAGTTGCCAAACGCTTTAGCTTGCTTGATGATACACACATAACATATGTGATTAGCAAGCTAAAGCAGGCTTTTAAATCACAACAAATCAAAAACATTCGAAAATACACTATAAGCTGTCTATACAATGCACCTGTGATAATTGATATTGATATTGATTCACAGTTAGCTTATAAAGGTGATTGAAAGAAAGGAGCGTATATATGAGCATTTGGGACGATTATAAAACAAGAGTAAGGACAAGGATAAATGTTAAGCAAGATAGACTTTTGCTGACCGAAAGGCAGTGGAAGCTCAAGCATTATGTTAAGCTTAACGATAAATGCGGTAAGTATCTATGGGTTAATGCTTATTGTCCTAATCAAGAGCTATATCTATGGGACGAGGAAGTACGCAAAATGACTGATGAAGAGCTTGCTACTTACCGTGCAGAAGAAAAAGAAAAGCGTGTCGCTCGGGCAAAACGCAGAGAGTTAAAGGCTGAGTTTGATAAGCTAAAGAAACAAAAACTGGACAAATCGTCCACTGAAAGAAGGAGTTTTAATATGATAAAAGCAATGAGAAATAAAATAATCAATAATTCAGTATGTATTGCCAAGACTGTTGATATAGCACTCTACGATTACAAAGAGAATTTTGTTGCAGACTTTATTACTGATTTTGGTATCCGTAAGACAATTAAAATGAGCAAGAAAAATCTGCAAAAGATGTTTAACTGGAAAGAAGCAGTTGAATTTTTGAAGTTTTTAAACTATGACAAAGATATGTATGAGAAATTTATAAGATATTTCTTCCCTGATAAGTTAGAATACTTATCGTTGGTGAAAGAAAATGAAGTCATAGTTGTTGATACAGAAACAACCGGACTTAATCCTGAAACTGACGAGCTTTTGCAAGTTTCAATCATCGATGGTGATGGAAATACATTGTTCAACAGCTATCTAAAGCCAGTGAACACAAATAGGTGGGACGAAGCAATGGCAACATTACTCCTAAAATGGTTGAAAAAGCACCTACTTCTGCTGAGATTTACCCTGCATTAGTACATATCATTGAATCTGCAAAAGTCATTATTGGATATAATGTAAACTTTGATTTAAGATTTCTTTCTGCTAATGCAATCGGCGCTGAAAACAGCAAGGCGACTGTCATAGATGTTATGCAAGATTTTGCAGACATATACGGCGAATGGAGTGATAAGTATGGCTGCAATAAATGGCAGAAACTAACTAAGTGTGCAGAATATTACGGATATGATTGGGGAACAGACATTGCTCACGATAGTTTGGCTGATTGTCGTGCAACATTATATTGCTACCAAAAAATGTTGAAGGAGTAGAAAAAAGGATATGTCGTTTGCTTATAACCTTAAGCTTGCAAGAAAACGCTGCGGATACACTCAAACAGATATGAGCAAAAATTGCATATTGACCGAACAACATATACGAAGTGGGAAACAGCAAAATCCGAACCGAGCATTGATAATATAAAAAGGCTTGTGAGAATATTAGATGTAAGCTATGATTATCTGTTTTCTACTTTTGACAGAAAAGAAGGAGAAAAATATATATGATTTGGTTGGGTTTAGTTGCATTTGTAGTTGGGATTGTTATGGTGATTATCGATGTAAAAATTTGTTATAGTGAATATGCAAAGGACTTACTTACTAAGTGTGAAGTTATTTGTGCTTTAATATATACTATATGTATACCTTGTTGTTTTATTCCACCAATTTCTACAGAATCATCAATATCCACTAAAAGTATCGAAATAACAGAATTTAAAATTACAAAAGATAATACACTAAAAGATGTTTGCTTTTTTGATACTAATGAATATACATACACTACAGCTGACAATACAGTATATAACAATGTTAGAGTCGACATCTTAGGAGAAATCAAAAATGATTCAATTACCTCAATTGAAGTGCAAAATAATACTCCGAAAAAATTGATAATTACAGAAAATAAAAACTTTGATTTAAGAAGTTTTTTTATAGTTACAACTTATGAATACACTTTTGTATAACAGAATAAGGAGGATTTGCGTGTTTAAAAAAATAGTTTCTTTTGTTCTTGTGGTTATAGCAGTAGCAACTTGTTCGACAGTTGGACAAGCAGCTACATACCAAAAAGGCGATGTAAATAAAGACGGTAATATTAACATTTCCGATGTAACACTTACACAAATATATATAGCCGGTCATACCCCCGCTAATTTCACTTTGTATTACGCTGATTTCGATGGTGACGGCAGTATAACCGTCAATGATATATCAGCTATACAACTGTATATGACTAATCAATTATTCATATATAACGATTTCTTTTATACCGTTGCAAACAACACTGCAACGATAACTAACTACAGAGGTACAGCTAAAAAGCTCAGCGTTCCCAATTATATGTATACAGATAAGCAGGAAGCAATCAAAGTCACAGCAATAGGTGACAAAGCTTTGTATGGTAAATATCAGCTTACAGAAGTAACTATTGCAGATAATATAAGAAAAATTGGAGATTATGCTTTTGCAAATTGCAAAAACTTAACTACAGTTACAATAAAAAATGATAAGTGCCATATTGACAGTTCATCATTTGAAAACTGTCCGATAAGTAGTTTTAAATTTGGATAAGCGGACAAATTGTCCGATAGAGGAGAAAAGATTATGGTTGAATACGTTAAAGAAGCTGAATTAAGGATAATGAACCTTTTTTGGAAATACAAAGAATGCACACGCAATGAAATAGCAGAGCATTGTGCAAAATTAAAATATCCATATACTGATACATACATATTTAATGTTGTAAGACAATTAGAAAAACGCAATTTCATTAAATCTTGTGGCTTGCGTGCCGGTGTTACACGATGCTCAATAGTGTATAAGCCAACGTTTACCAAAGCAGAATTTTGTTTTTACTTGCTCAATCCCAATGAGCAAGATGCTAAAGAACTTATATCATTATGCAATGATTTACTTACAAACCGCACTTGATGATTTAACCCTATTCTCCTTTTTAACAAATGGCAAAAGCACAACAGCTTGTGCGGAGCTGTTGTACCTTTGCATTATGCATTAATAAGTGAGGTCACCGATTTTTATAGCAATTTCACTTTACAACACTGTTAAAATTTACAGGAAAATAAAATATATAGACAAATACGGAATATTAATAGCAGCTACTTGGTTTGCTGTTGAAATCATAGGTGTAATATTTTTATTTATTCGATTTTAAAATATATTTTAAATATTTATTAGCTTTTTTCGCACCTCAAGAGGAAAGGATTTGTTAATATGAAAGTAAAAGTAAAGAATATGAGTTGGGACAACGAACAGAAGAAAGAAAGTGAAACAATAAAAGAGAGAAAAATCACTGTAAGGCTTTCGGACGCAGATTGTGACCGACTGGCGAGAAAGTGTGGGGAGTATGGTCTGACTATTGGAGAGCTGATAGAGAATTTTGTCGGAGATTTAGTTGGTGGTACTTACTCAAACGGAAGTGATGAAAGAGATTATGCCAACAAGTGGTTCGAGCGTTGTTGGTTTGGAATGTTCCCCGAAGAAACACTTTTAAAATTTCTTTTGTACACGGGTTATGATGTGTATGATGATTTTTTAGAAATCATAGATGATATTGAAAATGGATATGCAGAACTGGAAGATTACAAAAAAGACCAGAGTGTTTTTGACGAGGAAGAAATCGAATTTTTGAAAACCGATATTGATGACTGGGAGAAGCAAATCGCAGAAATCAAATCGGACTATCTCAAAAAGAATGAGAAAGCCGACTGGGAGAAAGAAGTCGAAAAAGTCAACGAATGGTGGAAAGCAAAGGAGAGGTTAATCAATGAATAGGACAAGACCGAAGCAGTTAAGTGAATTTCTTGACTGCTTTTTATATTCAAAAATCTGAAAGAATATTAATATTGACAAACAAAAATGTGAATTGTAAAATTAAGATATAAAGACATATACGAAAGGGGTCAGAAGTATGACTACACAGGAAATGAACACAAACATTACAAATACGAATGAACCGGCAGAGAAAAAAACGAATAAGAAAAAGGCTATTGGTATTGTTGCAGTTGCGGCAGTAACGGTGGCGGCGGTCATTATTGCTATGCTGACCGCTTGCGGAAATAAACAGCCTGTTGCAACGGCTGATGAGGTAATCGGTACATCTGTTCAGACAGTTACACAGGTTGTGACGGACAGTCAGGGCAATACACATATTGAAGAAGCAACTAAGGTTGTTGAGGTTAAGCAGACACAGCCTGCGGAGAAGTCGGAAAAAGCTACGGAAGTTAATGCACAGAATGCGGCAAAGACCGACAACAAGCAGAACAACGGCGGTCAGAGCAACAATAACAGCAACGGCAACAGCAATCAGACTAGCAACAATAATAACAATGCCGGCAACGGTCAGACAAGCAAGAGCAACGGCTCATCAGGCAGCACAAACAAGCCTGCAAGCAATTCAGGCTCAAGCAGTTCATCAAGTCAGAGTAAACCGTCAGGCGGTTCATCGAGCAGCTCAAGTCAGAGCAAGCCGTCAAGCGGCTCCGGCTCATCATCTTCAAGTAAGCCTGCACCGGCTACACAGCCTGCAACAAAAGACCCACACGAGGGCAAAACTTGGCACGATGCAGAGTACAAAACCGAAAAAGTTTGGGTAGTTGATGAAGAAGGTTACACTTGGCAGAAACCGATTTATGAAACACACGATAGAACAATTTGTAATATCTGTGGTGCAGATATTACGGAAGATATAACAGGTCACGATAAAACATATCATTTACCCTATGGTGATGATTTTAGTTATCGTAATGAAATGGTTGATACTTTAGTCGGTTATGAAACAATAACCGTTCCCGAAAAAGGACATTATGAAACAAAAACAACTCTCGTAAGAGCAGCAGGTTGGTATTGATATATATATATATATGAAAATTAAACACATCAATTAAAGCAGTTAAGCAAGAGCTTGACTGCTTTTTTCATACCTATAAAGAAAAGGAGCGGTATTATGAGCGGAAAAAGGAGTCCACCAACAGAAAGAAAAATATACTATCTCATTGAAAGGAGAGTTTTATGAACAAATTTAAAAAGCTAAAGTCGGCGATTATTTCTTTTTGCAAGCCTAAAAAGCTGACATCATTGGCAGTTGCATTAACAACAATCTTTGCTATGCTGCCTATTGCAAGCGTTTCTGCAGGAGCATATTCATATACGGGACTTGATGAAATCGGAGGCAAGGTGCTAATTGAATCATCAGAGAAGCCTATCGTTCTTGTCAACAATGGCAGTGACGGTCGTTTGGACGCATACAAGTTTAAATTCAACGGTGAAATAGGCTATTGCATTGACCCACAGTCATTTGCTCAGACTACCGGCGGACAAACTGTTGAATTTACAGACTTCTACGGAGATACAGGTAAGGAAGTTATTAAGCTTGATCCAAATTCAAGCAACACTTCCGAAAAAGCACTCATTGTTGGTGAAGAGTTGATGTATGCAAAACATTTTTTTGACAGTAAAGAAATTGTAGTTGAAAACAAGACTATGAAGCAATATATGTATGATAAGTTCATAGGTCCGAAAGCAGCGTATAAATACAGTTCTTTCTTTTCTGCTGCTAAAATAAGTAATGATGACGCATACTATATCCTAAGTCATTTCGCACTGTCTCAGCTTTATCACACAATGCTTAATGATAAAAGTACAGCTTGGAAAACTTGGAGCGGATATAGTGACATCTCTGAAATGGTAAATATGATTGTTGATGTGTGTCAGCGTGTTTCAAAGCACAGCGGTAATTACAGCAAGATTGCAAGTTACGCAAGTACAACCAACATTTATATTGCACACCCAAAGCCAAAAAATCCAAAAGACGGAACATATCAGCACCTCATAGTTGAAATTCCGAAAAAGGCTAAATTGTCGTTGCAAAAGTCAGGCACTAACGATAGTATTAAAGACCTGACAGAAAGCACTCAGGATAAGGATTATCTTAATTTCAGCGGTGCAGAATATACTCTGTATAAAAAAGCTGATAATTCTGTTGTTGCAGTTGCACAGCTTAACAGAAACGGTAATATTTCAAAAATCAAATATTCCTACTCCAATCAGGATTGGATAGGTAAAAGCTACTTCGAGCTTGACGCAGGAGAATATTACCTCAAGGAAACAAAAGCACCGTCAAACGGTTACTTCGCTCTTAGCAACAAAAAATACAATGTTACAGTCACAACAGACGATTGCAATAACGAAAGAATACTTGATATTCTTCAACTATCTGATACTGAAATCGTTAAGCTGAAATTCAAAAAAGAAAGCAGTAATCCTGAGTTGACAACCGACAATGATTGCTATTCATTAGACGGCGGTATGTTTGCTGTCTTTTCTGACGAAAAGAGTGCATACGATTATATATCTGATAACAGTGCAAAGAATAACATCGTCAGGTACTTCATTACCGACAGCAACGGTGATTGCAAAGCTATATCTAAAGACGGCAACTCTTGGGACTATAACGCAAATTCAGACCTGTATAAAATTGCATACAGTGACAGTTACTATGCTGTCGAAATGGCAGCACCGAAAGGTTTTAAAAAGTACAACCGTCCGGTGCAAATGACTATAAATGGCACAAACGGTGGTTTTGTTGTATTATCAGCAACTATTTCTGACACACCTCTTAATGACCCTATTCGTATTGTCTTACGAAAAAAAGACGCAGTTACCGGTCAATACACTAATATGGAAAATGCAGAGTTTACTGTAAAATACTATAGTGGTTATTACTACTCTGAAAATGAACTTGTCGGCAAATTACCTGAGAGAAAATGGATACTCAAAACCGATAGTGACGGCTATACACGTTTAGATGAAAGTTATAGAGCTGATAGCGACTATGGAGAGCCATTTTATGTAACAAGTGCGGAAAACCCTAACCCGGCTATGCCACTCGGCACTATAACAATACAGGAAACCAAAGCCCCGACAGGCTACAAAATCAATCCTGAATTGTTTATCCGTCAAATAAAGGTCGATGAAGCCACAGGCTCAATCACAACCTTTAATGAGATTGAAGTGCCTGAACCACGAGATACCGTTTACGGCAATCTTACAATCTACAAAACCGCTGATGACAGTAAGCGAGGAGCTAATACTGCTAAGGATGTATGGTTTAATGTCAAGTCTGATGACGGAGTGACAGACGAAAACATAGTAACAAAAAGCAAGGGCATAGACGGTGCAGCAACGCTCAGCGACTTGCCTGTTTACAAAGCAAGCGGAGAATATGTAAAATACATAATCACAGAGCTTGGCTACAAAAATGCAGACGGTACATACTCGATACCTGACAGATATATTCTTCCTGCTAAAAAAACCGTTACGCTAAAGGAAAATGTTACTCTTTCATTTTATTTTGCAAACAGACTGCAAAAGACAGGCTTAATCGTTCAAAAAGAGTCTGAGGACGGCGTTGTAAGTGGCTTTTACTTCTCGGTAAAGTCTGATGACGGCAAAACAAATAAGGTGCTTGTAACAGGCGAGGACGGCACTGCTCAGCTTACCAATCTTGCGGTGTATAACACAAGCAATGAAAAGGTTAAATACACAATTGACGAATTAGGCTTTAAAAATGCAGACGGTACATATTACTTCCCTGCTAAGTATGTAAAGCCTGCGGCTCAGACAGTTACACTTGAGGACGGCAAAAGCTTTGTAGTTACGATGAAAAACCTGCTCAAGCGTGGCAGTGTAGAGCTTTTAAAAACAGACGGCAACGGCAATCCGCTTGAGGGTATTGAGTTTGAACTCTACAACACAAAAACAGGCATTGTTAATGTTATAAATAAAAACAGCAGTATTATGTACGAAGCTGCCGACAGCAAGACGGCTGATACGGTAACAAAGCTCGTTACCGACAGCGACGGCAGAATTATTGTAAATAACCTCTTGCCCGGTGATTATTACTTCATTGAAACAGACAGCAAAGGTAATATGCCGTATGCAGGCAAGATTAACTTTACGATTTCGCCCGACAGCTTAGATACACTTGACATACAGCTTACAGTTAAGAATAACAGTGTCTTCATTCCTGAAACAGGCGGAACAGGCAACAACAGACCGATGTACATTGAAATCGGTGCTGCTGTATTAGCATTTACTTTTCTTGTGGGTGCTATTGGTTTTGGTATAAGGAAAAAGAAGAAACACATCGGCAAAAAGGCTCAACAGTAAATCTGTTGGGCTTTTTCCATACAACGGACAAATTGTCCGCAAAAAATTTTTAAGGAGGGGTTTTCTTATGAGAAAATCAATTAGAAAATCATTCACAGGCAAACTGCTCGCAGTAGTAATGATGTTGACATTACTCTTTGCGGCGATCCCAACAGCAAGTGCGGCTACTGCACTTAAGACAGACCAAAAGGTAAATATCAGTGTAAAATGCACTAAACCGGGCTATACTTTTGAACTTTTCAGAGTTGCGGACCTCAAGAGCACAACAGCTACTCCGTTCAAAACAGAGTACACATCTCTTGTAAATTCAATCAGCGCAGAAATTCTTGCAGGCGATTCAAAGGCTGCTCTTGACGCACTCGATAACGCTGATTTAAGTACGGCAGTATCACAGGGTACATTTACTTCATCAGCAACAAACACAACACAGAGCTTTTCAAACCTTAAACAGGGTATTTATTACATCAAGTGTGTTAAGTACCCTGCCGGTGTTACAAGTATCACAAACTCTGTTCTTGCTCTCCCATATTACAATAACGGTTGGGTATACAGCTACGCTGAAATCAATCTTGCAAGCAAGGTAGCTGACAGCACACCGTCAACAGAAAAGTCAATTACCAACAGCACAAAGAACAATACTAACTATACAGATGTAAGCCTTGGCGACACTGTAAACTTTAAACTTAAGAATACAGTAGCAGGCTCAAATGATATTAAGCTCACAACATATGCTGTATATGATGATATGAGTGCAGGTCTTACACTTAACAAAAATTCATTCAAGGTTACACTTGTTGACGCTAAAGGTGCTAAAGTAGCTGACCTTACTAAAGGCACAGATTACAAGGTGAATGTAACAAGCGAGGGTGCAGGCAAAAACACAAAGTTCAATGTTGCTCTTACTCCTGAATACCTTGCAAAGTCAGATTTTTATACAAGCAACGCAAAATTTGTTATTGTAACATATTCTACAACAGTCAACAAATACGCTGTAGTTGGTACAGCAGGCAACCCGAATGAAGATGTAAAACTTGAATACGGTAATGATTCAGGTGTTGACAGCGTTCCGGGCAATAAGGTATATGTTTACACTTATCGCATTGGCGTAAACAAGCTCGATGAAGCAGGCAATCCGCTTGCAGGTGCAACCTTTGAACTTTACAAGACAAAGGCTGACGCTGAATCACAGAAAAACGCTATTGCAACAGGTACATCAGACAGCAACGGCACAGTTAAGTTTATGAACTCCGCTAACGAAGAAATGAAAGTACAGAGCGGAACATATTACATTGTAGAAACTGTCGCTCCTGCCGGTTACAATGTTTACGGCAAGGTAATTGAAGTTGAAATCCCTGTTCAGTACAATTCAGTGTTCACTAAAGGCACTTGGGTACAGAATGCTCCGACAAACGGCGCAGTTGAAATTACCGTAACTGATACAATCGTATTCTTCCCTAAGACAGGCGGATATGTAGGCTTCATCAGAATGGCTGGTGTGGCTTGTGTAGGCATTTCTCTTGCATTGGTACTTGCATACCTCATCAAGAAGAAATCGGCTAAGACAGCTAAATAATTAAACTATAACAACAAAAGGGCTGCCGATTTATCGGTGGCCCTTGCTCACGAAAAAATTATGAAAACTAAAATATTTTTTATATCCCTCTGCGTTCTTGCCACAGTCGGAATAGGCTTTTTAATCTATCCGAATATAGCCGATTACATCAACAGTAAAAGCAATGAAACAGTTATAAAAAACTACAGTGAAAGTACTCAAACAATGTCTGATGATGAAATCGACAACGAGCTTGCTAAGGCTCAAAATTTTAACGAATTGCTCGCAAAGAGTGCATTAAACGATGAAGAAAAAGACGAATACAATGCAGCAATGTCAGAGTATGAGAACATTCTCAACTATGACGATATAATGTGTACTATCGAAATTCCGAAGATAAATGTTGACTTACCGGTGTATCACGACAGCACCAACAGAGAAGAAAAACTCAAAAACGGCTGTGTACATTTGGCAAACACTTCCTTGCCCATTGGCGGTGCAAGCACACACGCTGTTATATCCGCTCACTCCGGTTATCCTGAACAGGTGTTCTTTGATGAATTGGACAAACTGCAAATCGGAGATACCTTTAAAATAAATGTACTGAATAAAACACTCACATACAAGGTGTGTGAGATTAATATAGTTGACCCTGACGATTCAAGTAAACTTGAAATTGAGAACGGCAAAGACTATGTGACATTGGTCACTTGCTATCCGTACTCAATTAATACGCACAGATTGTGTGTGCGTGGCGAAAGGGTTGAAGATACGATTACTGATACTGCAACAGCTGATGAGGTGATTAGCAATGATAATCATAATGATTTAACGCTTGTGTTTATCATTTTAGGTATTAGCTTGTTAGTTGTTTTAATTATTTGTATTAAGAGAACAGTTTGTAAAAGGAGGTAAGAATGTGATTGAAAATATGATAGGTAAAAAAGTTTTCTTGACTGATGACTTAGGTGACGGAGAAATGCTAATGTGCAGTGATACCGTTACAGCAATTCTTATAGAAGAAAACAGTATGAGCGTAAGGTGCAAAACATCAGGCGATGAATTTTGGACTGTTGGTAAAAATGCTTTTTTCAGCGAAAGTGAAGCTAAACAAGCATTTAAAGTGAGGTGTGCATAATGGCTTTATTTTTCGATGTAATGAGTTTTTTAGCAATAGCAGATCATTTATAGTGTATGCACTGTTTATTGCATCAAGTGAATGTGATATATAAAAAGGAAGTATGTATATGAAATTACAAGAATTACTTAATAATCTTCGCTTGATTACAAGAGAAGATGTGTATAAAAATATGGTTTTTGTATAAAAAGGAGTTTTAATATGATAAAACCAATGAGAAATAAAATAATCAATAATTCAGTATGCATTGCCAAGACTGTTGATATAGCACTCTATGATTACAAAGTGATATTGACTCACAGTTAGCTTATAAAGGTGATTGATAGAAAGGAGCGTATATATGAGCATTTGGGACGATTATAAAACAAGCGTAAGGACAAGGATAAATGTTAAGCAAGATAGACTTTTGCTGACCGAAAGGCAGTGGAAGCTCAAGCATTATATCAAAATTGATGATAAGTGCGGTAGGTATCTTTGGGTAAATGCTTATTGCCCTAATCAAGAACTGTATCTTTGGGATGAGGAAGTACGCAAAATGACTGATGAAGAACTTACAGCCTATCGAACAAAAGAGAAAGAAAAGCGTGTTGCTCGTCAAAAAGCCTTTTTACAGCAACAAAAGGTAAAGAAGGAAGAAGAGTTACTGCAACTGCGTCGAGAAATCACACAGGACATTGTTAAAAGCATTATTAAAAACACTTTTACAGCTCAAAATTTTGATTCAGGCATAGAATATGAATATGACGAAATAGTCATAGATACAGAAACAACAGGACTTAATGCCGATACCGATGAGCTGTTACAGGTGTCAATTATAGACAGTCAGGGCAATACGCTCTTCAACAGCTATATTAAGCCGCTTTTCACCGAAAATTGGGATGGAGCTATGGCGGTAAATCATATAACCCCCGAAATGGTAGCAAACGCACCCAACATCATTGAAGTCAAGCAAGAAATTAACAAGATAATTAATTCAGCGAATGTGATTGTGGGTTACAACACAGATTTTGATTTAAGTTTTCTTTCTGCTGTCGGCATTGAAAACAGCAAGGCGACTGTCATAGATGTTATGCAAGATTTTGCAGACATATACGGCGAATGGAGTGATAAGTATGGCTGCAATAAATGGCAGAAACTAACTAAGTGTGCAGAATATTACGGATATGATTGGGGAACAGACATTGCTCACGATAGTTTAGCTGATTGTAAAGCTACTTTATATTGCTATCAAAAAATGTTGCAAGAGGAACATATGTGAGGTGAGCATAATGGCTTTAACTTGGTGTGTAATGAGTTTTTTAGCGATAACTGATACATTTATAGTGTACACACTGTTTATTGCTTCCGACGAATGTGATGATTTATTAAATAAAGGATTAATGAGTAAATGAAAATAAAAAATATAATAATTGGTGTAATTACAAGTATTGTACTTATCAATTGTGGAATGTCTGTATTTGCAAAAGGTTTAGATATTAATGCGGATAATAAAGTTGATGTGAATGATGTTACTTATTTACAGAACGAACTATCAGCATTTACCGACAATATGGACTATGACTTGAACAATGACGGCAGAGTTGATGTAAACGATATTTCAACATTACAAATAGAAATTTCAAACAACAATATTAAAAACATTGAGGCGAACACAAAACTATCTGTAGTGACAAATGAGTATAAGAAAAATGTTGGTGATACAGTTACATTTTCAATAATAACCAATAACGCTATAAGCGACATTACATACTCATCATCAGACAGTACAGTTGCAAAGATTGTTTCGTCTGATAAAAATATGGTAAAAGTGAAAGTTAATAAGGTCGGCACCGCTACCATTACCGCCCAACAATGTTCTAAGTCCGTATCAGTTAAGTTCAATGTTGATAAAGCAAAATGTATTGATATTTCTGAGTGGAACGGTGATATTAATTTTAGCAAAGTAAAAAGTGCAGGCATAACTTGTGTTATTATTCGAGCAGGCTACGGCAAAGACCCGAATCAAGAGGATAATGAATTTCAGAAATATTATAAGCAAGCAAAAGCCGCAGGCTTAAATGTAGGTGCGTATTGGTACAGTTACGCTACATCTGTCGATGCGGCAAAAGCAGAAGTAAGAAATTGTATGAAAACCATTCAAGGTAAAGAGTTTGACTTGCCGGTTTTTCTTGATGTAGAAGAATACAGACAAGCTGTTTTGCCACGCAGAACACTAACTGATATAATTTCAACATTTTGTGACGGCATAAAAAGCAACGGCTTCGAATCGGGTTTGTATTCGGCAAAATCAATGCTTGTTGACAGTGCTTATCCCGATGAGCTTGCAAGTAAATATTTAATTTGGATGGCAGCACCGAATAATTCATACAAAGGGCTTCCGTCATTTGTTGACATTCATCAGTATTCGTGGACAGGCAAGGTTGACGGGATTTCCGAAAAGGTTGATATGAATTACATATATAATTTAAACTGTTAATTGTAAGGAGAGTGTGCTATGGTTTGGATTACCATTGCTATTGGTATAGCATTTATTTTTAATATGTTGATAATTATGAAAATCATCAGTAATTGTATAGATTATAAATTTATTTGTTTGATGGCTAAAATCAGTCGTATATTATCTTTTATGGGCACTGTAGTTTCTTTGTCAGCTATTGTGTGTATAATATTTATTCCGCCTATTGCAATGAACGAAAGAGAAAGTACAACATATGAGATAACGGAATTTAAAAAAGTTATTAGCAAATACAACGAAGAATCGTATCTATATACTATTAATAAAACAGAAATACACAATGTAAAAGTTGACACATATTTTGATAAAAATAATGACGGAGCTATTACTTCAATTGACTTAGCAAATAGCAATCCCTCAAAGCTCATTGTTAAAGAATATGAGTGTTTACGCTTGGTGGATTTTTCAATGATTAAAAATTACGAATATATTTTTATATAGCTCATATAAAAAATTTAAAGGTGATAATAAATGCGTAAAAAATATGATAGCAAGGATTTTTTTATCGTTGCAGACTCAAAGAACGATTCTGTTTCAAAATTTTCTTTATTGACAAAAGAATATTTTGATAAAAATAAAATTACAAAACCGAATGACCTTACTCTTGGTAATAGCGGTAAGGGAACTGAATTTGTTTTTAGTGAAAACGGAGGAATTAAAAATGAAAATATCAACATCGGAAAAATTAAAAAAGGTGATTTCAGAAATTGAAAACACAAAAGCTGAAATTGAAAAATCAAAAGAGAAAATTAAAAAGCTCAACGCACAAAAAAAGAAGCTTGAGCTGCAAATTGAAAAAGAAAAGCACAACGAGCTGTGCTCGGTTTTGTCGGACTACGGAATTAAATCCGTAAATGATTTTCAGGACTTTTTGGAAAAGTATACATCGGAAGCAAGTGCTGACGAAAATGCAAATGGAGAAAATTGATTATAAATCAATTTTCGGATTGTACAGAAAAAGTTTCTTTTTCTGTTGGTGAGCGTATGCGATTTAGTTTTTACAAAAATAAAAACTATGGGGTTTCAGGGGTATACACCTGACCAGCGATTTGTACGCACAAATCGGATTTTGTGCGTACAAAATCTGTGCTGGCGTATCATCATTTCGTGCCGAAATGATGATACAAAAGCCCTCAGAAAAAGAAAGGCAAAAATCAGGCAAAATTGCAGTTTTGGGAGGGAAAAATGAAAAAGGAAGTTAAAAGCTATAGGATATATATAAGAGTGTCAGAAGCCGAAAAAGCGGAAATCGCATATCAGGCTGCACTCAACAATATGTCAATTTCGGAGTACATTCTAAAATGTGTAAGACGAAAGCGAATAGTAGTATGCGAGAATTTTCCCGAACTGCTATATCAATTATCCGCACTTGGCAATAACCTGAATCAGATTGCAGCAATTGCAAACACAAACAAATACATTTCTTCAAATCAAATAGAATCAGCAAAAAATATTCTATCCGACTGTTACGATAAAATGTCAGAATTCGTTTCGTATATCTGCGAGCCAAAATCTGATTCAGAAAATTCTCACAATCAGCTGAGTGAAGAAGTCGTTGAAGAAATCAACAATGCTTTGGCAATTATAAACAGTCGAGTGAATTCAGCAAAGAAGGAAATGTAATTAATGGCAGTGGTTAAAACAATAAACAAAGACCCTAAAAAGCAAATGTCTAATCGAATGACATCAAATGCACACATCTTTAATGCGTTGAACTACATAACTCGCAAAGATAAAACAACTCCTGAACTTACATACTGCAATTTAACAAATTCAAATTTTACAAATTGGGAAACAACAAAATTTTTTCAACAAACAAGAAAAATGTATGATAAGGATAATAAAATTCTTGCACATCATCTTGTACAATCTTTTGCGGTTGATGATAAATTAACACCTGAGCTTGCAAACAAAATAGGCAGAGAGTTAATTCATAAATGTTTCCCCGATATGCAGGTTGTAATGACTACTCACCTTGACGGTAAGTGTTTACATAATCACTTTATTATTAATTCAGTATCGCCAATCGACGGACACAAATTTCTTGACAATATGAAAACTGTCAGAATGATTAGACGAGTTTCGGATGAGCTGTGCTACAAGTATGGTTTAAATGTAATTGAAAATCCGCAACAAACGTGCAGACTTGATGATGCTACGTTTCGCAAAGCCATTGAGGGCAAAAGTTGGAAATTTAATCTTGTCAATGATATTGATAAAGCGCTTGAAGATTGCAAAACAAAAGAAGAGTTTATAAACTTTTTTGAAAGCAACGATTATGAAATTAAATACGGCAACGCACATATTGTGTTTCACAAAAACGGCGAAGCAAAATCGATAAGAGCCGACACACTTGCAAAACAATTTGGCAATAAATATTGCAAAGCCAATATTGATAAAGCGTTAGGTTTGCAAACCGAAAAGGAGAAAAAGAAAACCTACAGAAAAGAAAATACACAAAAAGTTTTAGAGGAAATGGAACAAGAAGCTAAAAGACAATGGGAGCGTTACGAAAAGCGTTACGCTGATAAAGTTAAAGTAACAAATCATAAGTATTTCGAAAACTTACGCTTTTTTAAAAATCCTTTTGTGTTTACTCTGAAATTAATAAAGCACATATTTACAAATTCTAAAAAATCAGTTCACAAAAATGTAATCAAGCAAAATTTGAAATATACAGTCAGACAAACTACAGATTATACAAAGATGAAAAAAAGAATATCAAATGTACCGTATAAGGAATTAACAGGTACACTTGGTAATACGGCACAAATTAAGTTATACAGCTTCCAGCTCGCTAAACTATTCAATGACGGGATACTGTGTTATGCAAATGTTGATATGACAACAGGTATTGCTATGGTTATGGTTAAAGAACACAATCTTAAAAGAATAGCAAATGTTCTCGGTCTTGAAAATGCTGACTCTATTATTTCACAAGCTGACACCATCAGAAACAAAAAAACATATGCAAGACTTAAAAAGTCAGGCAAAGAACTTGAGTATCTGATGGTAAACAAAAAGCAAATTGAAATTTTAAATTTAAAATGTGTTCAGTTTGCAAAATTTCAAAAATCAGAAGATAAGTTCAATATCGTTTTTCTCGAAAATGATAAAGACAGGATATTGAATTTACTATATCCGAATAAATCAACAGAGCCAACTGCACCAACATTTGTGCAGGTCAACTCTCAGATTAACAGAAGATTGAAAAAACAATCAGAAGAAACAGGAGAAAAACTTTGTTACAAGGTTATAAGCTCAAAGCAATATGACCTTATTAAAAACTCAGATATTGATTACGCTGTGTTTAAAAAAGAAAACGGCTCTTACAATCTTGTTTTTCTTGAGAGCAACAGCAACAATATAAATAATATATTATATCCCGGAAAGAAGGTAACCTTGCAATAATAGTTTTGCGAGCTAATTCAATTTGACATTTAAGAAAAGGAGGACTCTATATGCTACCAAACTTATATAAGTGCGATGGACTTTATTACTTAATCAAAAAAAGTTCAAGTTAGGCTTGATTTTTACGCTTTAAAGTAATAAAATGTTAGGAGGATAATGATGTCAATAGAATATGAAAATCAACTTAATAATTATATTCGTATGTTCGAAAATGAACTGAGGAATCTCACTGCAACACCAAATGATTGGCTTAAATTTTTATATTCAGCTTGCCACAATTACAAACTGGATTTTAAAGAACTTGTTTTAGTCAATACAACTTTTCCAAATTCTACAGCAGTGTTACCTAAAAAAGCGTGGGTTGAAAAATTCGGTCGAGTGATTGATAAAAACGCAGTCGCTATTCCGTCGATTGTTTTCAATGGTTCTAATAGTAGATTAAAATTGTATTATGATATTTCTCAAACTATCGAAACAGAAAAATCAAAACCGGTTCCTTTATGGAACTACAATAAAGAAAATGAGCAAAGTATTGTAACCGCACTCAATAAAAAATTTGGATTAAAAGTAAAAAGCTTTGAAACAGCTATTGCGGGTGCAATTAACATTCTCACTAAATCAAATTCCGAAAATAATTATCAAATACTTAAGAATGTATATAGAAAAGCAACAATTTCTAAGTATGATAATGCAAGGAAAATACATTCTGACATAGTTGCAAAAAGTGCAATGGCTGTAATATGCTCTCGCTGTGGTTTTGATATTACTAAAATATTTAATTCCGAAGATTTTAGAGAAGTAACATATTATGATAGCTCACAAGCGGCTGTAGCTTTAGGTAACGCTACTTTTGATACAGCAAAATCTATATTGCAAATTATTTCACATACAATACAGAAAGAAAGGGTGCTTAATAATGGCAAACGAAACAATAACAGCCTATGGTCTGGAGTACGCCAGGGACAAAGAGGGATATTGGAAGCCAACTCTCCAACTTCCAAAACTGGAGTTGAATATGTGGGGAATGGCAAGGAAAGAATATCTGAGAACGAACAATCCAGTAGAATTCGATATGATGCTGATGTCAGGGGAAATCTTTACCCACCTCGAAACAGTTCAAACTCAAGCTCAGGAGAGGTACGAAACATTGATAGAGCAGAAGAGGAAAGCGTTGGGAGTAACAGAGGAACTCAAGGAGAAAGACTGGCTCAAGTGGGTTCAGTTAGCAAACAGCATTCAGGAGGAAGCTCGTCAGGAAGTTCTCGAAGAAATGATTTACATCTAAATGAAGAAAATTTAACAAGCAATACAGAAGCAGAGGTAATTGATAATTCCTCTGCTTTTTCTATTTCTCAGGAGCAAATCAATAAGATTATTACTGAGGGAAGTGGCGTTGTAAACGGAAAATATAGAATATACGAGCAATTTGCGAAAGACGAAACTTTAAAAGATAATGCTCAATTTTTGAAAAATGAGTATGGGATTGGCGGTAAGTCAAGTGCCGCAACTTATAACCATATTGGTGTCGATTGGGATGGAAAAGGGCTGTTATTAGCTAACAAAAACACCGAAAATAAAATATTACTCAAATGGGAAAAAGTCGCTAAGATTATATCCTATCTCATCAAAACCGACGGATACCTAAATTCAGCTGAAAAACAAGGTTACATTGACTATAAGAAAGCAAAAGAACTACCCGCAGAGAAACAAAAAGAAGCCGAAATCCCTGCTGAGGAGTTAGAACTTGCATATTCTGTAGGGAAAAAGTGTTACATCGGAGCTGATGAGTATAAGATTATCGGTATAACCGATAATACTGTATCATTGTTTGACAGCCGTTATCCTTTGCTCAGTACAGATATGAGCAAAGAAGAGTTTGAAAAAAAGATTACAGAAAATAGGCAGTTTAATGAACATTTATTTGTTAAAAAATCGCTTGATAAAGATTTATTTTTCAATAATTTAGACAAAGAATCGTTTACATACATTTATTACAATCCTGATGCAGATTCAGGCGGTCAGTTTGTTATTACAGAAATACCTTACGAACAAGTTATTGAAGCATCAAAAAAATACCCTGATAACACATCTGAGTTTTTTGACTATATTGTTTCAGTAGGAAGACAAACTGCAGTCGATGTTGACAGTGAATTCTTCCGTGATTCACTCGACAAATACAACAGTAACAGCCACTTCGCCGAAGGTATGACTGATGATGTAAAAAATCAGCTTACAAATATTGCTTTGTCAGGAGATACCAATTTCAACCAAAAGGGTTATTATGACTCTTATTCAGAGATACAATCAGAAAATCCCGATGCGATAATACTGTTCCGTGTGGGTGACTTTTATGAGGTGTTAGGTGATAATGCTCAAGAAGCAGCCGAGGCACTTAATTTAACGCTTATGTCACGAACAATTAACGGAGAAAAGATACCAATGGTCGGATTTCCGTCCTCTTATCTTGAAGATAACGAAAACTTGCTTGTTGAAATCGGTTATAAAATATTGACCGTTGAGCAGGAGGATATAGCGGAAAGAGCAAGCTTGCGTAACAAAGCACAGGAAGTTGCAAAGCAAAATAATTTGCCTTTTTCCGATAAATTCAGTATGGGTTTCAAAGATGATTTCGATACGGCAGTTTATGACGGAAGTATGTCAGCTGATGATTATGAAAAATTACAGCAAGCTGACATCGAACCAAAAGCCGACCGTCCAACAATTACTTGTGATTGGAGCGAACATCCTGCGTTTGAAGATGGCAAGACTTATTCGGTAGCAGATTTTGACAGAATTATGAAGTCTGCCGATGACGAATGGGTTGAGCAAAGACAGTTTGAAATTGAGGAATACGGCAGCGAAAATGCGGTTGCAGAAGCATACAGAAACGGTGAACTTGATGATGTTCATTTAGGATATGCGAAAACTAAATTTATTATCAATATGCCCGACGGAACTCGCTACACAGAAAGACAAGACATTGGCGACGGTGACGGCGGTGTTATTGACTTTTTAAGGCAGTATGATAACTATAAAAATCTTGTGCCAATACTTGAACAGGAAAGAGATAACGAGCCATCACTCTTAACTCCTGTTTATGGAGATGAATTTGTACAGGAGTTAGAGCAGCAATCGGACAAATTGTCCGCTCCGAAGCAACAAGAAGATATTATTTTTTCTTCTGATGGTAAAAACTATGTAATCACAGATGATAATTTTGCCGATGGCACAAAAAGTGAGCGTTATGCCAATAATATTAACGCAATAAAAACGCTTAAGGAAATTGAAAGCAGCAACAGACAGGCTACACCAGCAGAACAAGAAATACTTGCAAAGTATGTAGGTTGGGGAGGTCTTGACAGCTACTTCAAAGCTGAAAACAACGCACAACTAAAAGCTCTACTAAACGATGATGAGTATAAAGCTGCATTAGCAAGCACACTTACATCATTCTATACACCTCCTGCAGTTATCCGAGCAGTGTATAATGCATTTAATAACTTAGGATTTAAAACAGGCAATATCCTTGAGCCAAGCTGCGGTGTCGGCAACTTTATGGGGTTATGCCCGACCAATATGTCAGACAGCAAATTCTACGGAGTAGAGCTTGATGATATATCCGGCAGAATTGCAAGTAAGCTGTATCCGCAGGCTAATATTGCGGTGCAAGGCTTTGAAACAACCAATCTTCCCGATAATTTTTTTGACGCTGCAGTCGGTAATGTTCCGTTTGCTCAGCTTAAAGTGCTTGATAAAAAGTACGATAAATATAATTTTCTTATTCACGATTACTTTTTTGCAAAGACATTGGATAAGGTAAGACCGGGCGGCATAATTGCTTTTATTACTTCTAAGGGTACAATGGACAAAAAGTCCTCTAAAGTAAGAAAATACATAGCACAGAGAGCGGAACTTCTCGGAGCAATCAGACTTCCAAATGATACTTTTTCAAAGACCGCCGGAACGGAGGTTACTTCCGATATTCTGATACTGAAAAAGCGTGAGAGAATGATTGACATTGAGCCTGATTGGGTACATCTTGGCAAAGATGATAACGGTATTACAATTAACAGCTACTTTGTCGAACACCCGGAAATGATACTCGGCGAAATGCAAGAAGTTTCAGGACCGTTCGGAGCAAAAGCAGAGTGCATTGCTTATGAAAATGCAAATCTTGAGGACTTGCTGAATGAAGCTGTATCTAATATTGACGGAGAGTATAAAGCACAGGCAATCGAAAAGCTCTTTGAAGATACGGAGGATGATGAGGACGCAGACTTAATTCCTGCTACTCCTGATGTTAAAAATTTCTCTTATACAGTTGTTGACGGTGATATATATTATCGCCAAAACAGCGTTATGGAGAAGCAAAAAGTTAATAAAACAGCAGAAAAAAGAATAAAAGCTCTTGTTAAAGTAAGAGAGGCTCTTCGAGAAGTTCTTAATAATCAACTTGAGGATATGCCTGATGAGATTATTGCAAACTCTCAGCGAAAGCTCAATGTTATCTATGATAGGTTCGTCAATGAGTATGGTTATATTAATTCAAAAGCAAATATGAAGGCTTTCGAAAAAGATAACTCAATCAATTTGCTTGCATCACTTGAAAAATTTGACAGTGAAAAGAATTATAAAGGCAAATCGGATATTTTCAGCAAGCGAACAATCAAGCCGCATAAGGCTGTTGATAAGGTTGATACAGCATCTGACGCACTTGCGGTATCCATTTCAGAAAAAGCAAAGATTGACTTGGAATATATGAGTCAACTCTACGGCAAATCTGTTGATGATATTATTGATGAGCTTGAGGGAGTAATATTTAATGTACCCGGAACGGATATTTATCAAACTGCTGATGAGTATCTGTCAGGCAATGTAAGAGAAAAACTCAGAACAGCTTTATCATATAGTTACGATAAGCCGGAGCAATATGACTGCAATATAACCGCACTTAAAGCTGTTCAGCCTGTTGACTTAACTGCAACTGAGATTGATGTTCGTTTAGGTGCTACTTGGTTGCCTGTTGATGTGGTAAGGGACTTTATGTATGAAACTATAGGAACTCCCCGATACATAAGGGATTCGATAGATGTTTCGTATTCTGAATATAATGCCGAGTGGAGAATATCACATAAGAGCTTCGATAAATCTGTAAATGCAGTCAGCACATATGGTACTAAGATAATCAATGCTTACAAAATACTTGAAGATACACTCAATTTAAGAGATGTAAAAATATTTGATAATGTTTTTGAGAACGGCAAGGAAAGAAGAATACTGAACAAGGAGGAAACAGCCATTGCTCAGAGTAAGCAGGAGCTTATAAAGAGTCGCTTTGCAAGTTGGATTTTTTCAGACAGAGATAGACGAGAAAGACTTTGCCGTCTTTACAACGAAAAATTCAACTCTGTTCGTCCTCGTGAGTATGACGGCAGTCACCTCATTTTTGATGGAATGAACAGTGAAATACAGTTAAGAGAACATCAGAGAAACGCAGTAGCTCACGCAATATACGGCGGAAATACATTACTCGCACATACCGTCGGAGCCGGAAAGACATTTGAAATGGTCGCTATCGCAATGGAGAGTAAGCGTTTAGGTTTATGCAATAAGTCGCTGTTTGTTGTACCAAATCATATTACTGAGCAAATGGGTATTGAATTTATGCAGCTCTATCCTGCCGCTAATATCTTGGTTGCGACAAAGAAAGACTTTGAAACAGCGAACAGAAAGAAATTCTGCAGCCGTATAGCAACGGGAGATTACGATGCAGTTATCATTGGTCATTCGCAATTTGAAAAGATACCGATGAGCATTGAAAGGCAGCGTCAGATTATCGAAACGCAGATTGATGATGTTATTGAAAGCATTGCGTTTGCACAAAACAACAACGCTGAAAACTTTACAATAAAACAGCTCGAAAAAACAAAAAAGAATTTGGAAAACAAATTACAAAAGCTCAACGACCAATCAAGGAAAGATGATGTTGTTACCTTTGAGGAGCTTGGTGTAGACAGATTGTTCGTTGACGAAGCACACTATTACAAAAACTTGTTCCTTTACACTAAAATGCGAAATGTAGCAGGTGTAGGTCAGACCGAAGCGCAGAAGTCAAGCGACCTCTTTATGAAGTGCCGTTATCTTGATGAGATTACAGACGGCAAGGGTGTTGTATTTGCAACAGGTACACCTATAAGCAATTCAATGACAGAGTTATACACAATGCAGAGGTATTTGCAGTACAACAAGCTACTTGAGTTGGGACTTAATAATTTTGATGCTTGGGCTTCTACCTTTGGTGAAACGGTAACAGCGCTCGAACTCTCCCCGGAAGGAAATGGATACAGAATGAAAACACGATTTGCTAAATTCTTTAATCTGCCGGAACTGATGAGTACATTTAGGGAAATTGCAGATATTAAAACTGCTGATGTTTTAGATTTAGATGTTCCTGATGTAGAACGACATAATGTACTCACCAAACCATCAGAGCAGCAAAAAGAAATTATAGCAGGAATTGGTGACCGAGCTGACAAGGTTCATAGTGGTGCTGTTGACCCATCAGTTGATAATATGCTCAAAATAACTAATGACGGCAGAAAACTTGCACTTGACCAGCGACTTATTAATCCTATGCTGCCTGATTTTGAGGGTAGCAAATTGAATGTTTGTGCGGACAATATTTTTTCTCTGTGGGATAAAACAAAAGAAGATAGACTTGCACAGATGGTTTTCTGTGACATATCTACTCCCAACGGCGCAGGAAAATTTAATGTGTATGACGAGTTGAAAGCAAAGCTGATTGCAAAGGGTATTCCCGAAAACGAAATTGCATTTATTCACGATGCTAAGACTAATCAGCAGAAGCAAGATATTTTCAGTCAAGTAAGAAGTGGCAAAATAAGGGTTATTATTGGTTCTACAAGTAAAATGGGAGCAGGTACTAATTGTCAGGACAAGCTTATTGCGTTACATCACCTCGATTGTCCTTGGCGACCGTCAGATTTGCAGCAGCGTGAAGGCAGAATTATAAGACAGGGCAATAAAAATTCTTTAGTACATATCTACAGCTATCTAACAGAAAACACTTTTGATGCTTATCTATATCAGCTTGTCGAAAATAAGCAAAAGTTTATTAGCCAGATTATGACGAGCAAATCACCTGTTCGTTCAGCAGAAGATATTGATGAGCTACAGCTTTCTTATGCTGTAGCAAAAGCTCTTTGCAGTGGTAATCCATTGATAAAAGAGAAGATGGATTTGGATGTTCAGGTGTCAAAGCTAAAAATATTAAAGGCTAATTTCTTATCTGTAAAGTATGAGCTTGAAGACCAAATTGCAAGCACTTTTCCGCAGAAAATCAGCAGTGCAAAATATAATGTTGAAAAAATCAAAAGTGATATTGAGCTTGCAAAAAGTCATATCAATGACGATTTTGCACTTAAAATTAAAGGCATTACTTATAATGACAAAAAAGAAGCAGGACAACAACTGCTTCTTGCTTGTGATAAAAGCATTGGCTCTGATAAAGTCAGAATTGGTGAATATAAAGGCTTTATTCTCGACCTAAGATTTGACTCTTACCATAGTAATAAATATATTTTAACGCTTAATGGCTCTGCTCATTATGATGTTGAATTAGGTCAGGATATTTTCGGCAATTTGACGAGAATTGATAATGTACTTAAGTCCTTGCCCGGTGAGCTTGAAAAAGCAAAAAATGAACTTTCAAAGGTTGAGAGCGACTATGATTCAGCAAAAGAAGCTGTCAATACCACTTTTGACAAAGAAGAAGAGCTTAATACGAAGCTTGCTCGTCTGAAAGAGCTTAACACTATCCTTGAAGTGGACAATTCGTCTATTAAAAAGAATGAAGATACCGCAGATAATAACGAAGATGAGTATTACTATGCTAAGGTCAACGAAAAGCAAAAAGACATTCTTTTTTCTGAGGGTTACAAAGATTTTGCACCCTCGGATGACGGAGGAAAATTTATCGTAAAATATCCTGCTGCTGACAAAGTCAAAGTGCAACAGTTGCTCAACAATAATGCTATTAAATTATAACGAAAGGTCGGTAAATATGAATACAACAGTAAAAAACGAGGTAATGTTACCGGAATTTGTAAGTCAGCTTATCAGAATTGCTAAATCTGAGGGTATGAACAATGACAGTAACGACATAGAGAAGTTTGGCAAATATGTTGCAGAACTTCAGACTCAAATTATTGCTTTAGAAAAGCAAATTGAAGCTATGAATAAAAGTCTTGAAAACCTGCAAGACGAAAAGATTAAAGACGCTCAGGAAACAATGATTAATGAGAGCAAAAATAAAGTTTCAAATTTAAAATTATATGGAAAAAAATGCAGCAGCACATTGAAATCACTTCTTATGACATTCAGACTGAAAGGTAGTAATGCTTTCAAAACAGCTTTGAAGGCAACAAAATTTGATTTGCTTGTAAAAGAAGGTGCAAAACTCTATCATTCAGCTTCGGAAACATTCAAAACAAGTGCGGAACGAACTAAGTTGCTTTCTAAAGAATTGGGCGGAGTAAGACATTCTGCCGCAAATGTGGTAGCAGTGCTTGCCGGAAAAGATATAACCGAAGCTCCAAAGCACCTTGATAATGATAAAGGCTTGCTTCATCTCATTGAAAAAGGTTTTACAGGATTATCGCAGAAATGTGATAAACTTGGCTCTCGTGCGGACAATTTGTCTGATGAAATCGGTTACAGGTATATGAAAATTTCAGCAGAACAAAAGGATATTCTTTCTTCTGAGGGATACAAAGAGTTTTCGCAGTCTGATGATGGAAATTATATTATTAAGTATCCGGCAGAAGAAAAAAACAATATTATTAAAATTGTAAATAATCAGAATAATACAATGAAAAATGTGAGGTAATTGATATGACAAACAAAAAAGTAATTTATCAGGATATACCGATTGAAAATGCTCGTAAATCTGTTGGAACAATTGAAAAGCTCCGTAACCGAGATACTGACGGTGACGGAAGATGCGATTTTGTTGATAATAATTACAATAAACCTTCTGATGTTTACTTGAAACTTAGCGAAGAAGAGTATCAACGCTTGTTGCAAACAAAGCGTGACGAATATATCAGCAATACACGCAAGTCCGGTGATCACTACATAGTTAAATGTAGTGAAGCTAACAAAGATGAAGTCGTAAGGTTAATCAGAACTGTAAAACATTCAATGCCAATGACATAAGAGGTGAACATAATGAGTGATAACTTTACCGTTCAGCCACCGAATACGCTGTCGCAAGTTATAATAACTCCTCTTCAGCAACCACGAAGAGGAACGGTTGCTCTTGCTAATGTGACTGTTGATGATACTATCACTATTAACAGCATTGCTCTCAAAGAAAGCAAATATGGCGGTCTGTATGTAAAAATGCCTGCAAAGCTAACTAAAGACGGTACATACATTGACGTTGCACATCCGTTTAACAGCAAGGTCAGGCAGACGCTTAATGATAAGCTGATTGATATGTACGAAACAGGTCAATTTACTTATATTGACAATGCTACAAGCAACAAGAAATATTCACCGCAAGTAAGAATTGTAAATTGCTCTAAATATAGTGAGGGAAATACCTTTCTTGCTCGTGCGGATTTAGTAGTATCTTCTTTTGTGGTGCATAATGTAAAACTTAGGCATACAGACAATGGTAATTTAACAATCAGTATGCCGGCTTACTTATCTTCTACCGGTGAATACCGCTCAATTGTAGTGCCAAAGAGCAAAAATTCTTATCAGTTGCTTAATAAAGCATACATCAATGAGTACAACACTGAGTATATGTACAAAAGAGCAACGGATGATAATATTAAGCGGTTAAAAAAAGCCGGTGTAGAGTTTCAGCTTGCAAAGTCAGCAACTGACAATCTTATTAAATTTAAAGCTACTGATGCCAATAAGGTAATGTCAGTTATAAATCAGGCAACAGTTTCAGCACCAAAAATCATAGGATGAATTTTTAAAGAGGGAGTATTGATTGCTCCCTCTTTTGTTGTATAAGGAGATGGTCATATTGTCACAACCAAGTCAAAATATCTTGCGTAATCGCAGGAAAAGCAAAAAACCTATGATTATTATGCTAAGCATTATGTTTGTTATCTTTTTTCTGTTGGTGTCATTAGGTATTTATTCTGTCCTTAATTATAGTTATGAAAACAATATAACTATACAGGATATGAAAAATTTTCAGTTACTGACAGCTATCAGCAATATGTTTTCATTTGATTTCTCTTTGCCATTTGGAATTGAGAGAATTAAGCAAATTTTAAAAATACATCTTTCGCTTTGGTGGGTCTATCTTATAGTTGCCGCATTAATATGGATAATGTTTTTATCAGCAGACAGAAACGACTTCAAGGGAATGGAGCATGGTTCTGCCAAATGGGCAGATGATGAACTGATAGAAGAATTTTCAAATCCCGAAAATGCAATACCTGTTGCAAAAGATTTCTATGTACCGATTGACGGCTCTAAAACAGCTAATCTTAATGAAATAATGATAGGCGGTTCCGGTGCAGGTAAGACCTTCAGAGGTATTAAGCCACACATTATGCAAATGCTTGGAAGCTATGTAGTAACAGACCCAAAAGGTGAGCTGTATAGAGATTTATCAAGAATGCTTACAGCAAACGGATATAAGGTGAGAGTCCTCAATCTTAAAGATTTACATTACAGCAATTCCTACAATCCTTTTGTATATCTTAAATCAGAGCAGGATGTTTTTTCGTTATCTGACTTGTTTATGAAAAATACAAAAGGCGAGGGCGAAAAGGAGGACTTTTGGAGCGGTGACGCACAGAAAATTCTATCAATGCTTATGCTGTATCTGTTCAAGGACGATACGGAAATTAAATCGTTCGGCAGAGTGGTTCGTTTAGTCAACAGCGTTGCGTATGCTGACAATCAGATTGATATGTCCTGCGAGCTTGCAAGATGTATGAATAAGCACGCCGTTAAGTACCCGAATGATTTTGGAACAATAAGCTGGACAGGCTTTCAGGGACTTCCACAGGAAACAATGGCTTCGGTTCTTGAAGTATTATCTAACAGACTCACACTGTTTGCTACAACCGACTTGGACGCAATCACATCAACTAATGAGATGGACTTTGATATGGTCGGTGTCGAAAAAACTGTAATATTTCTTGTTTTACCCGCAGCAAGAAACACATACAAGGCAATTTCAAATATCTTCTATACTCAGCTGTTTGAGCGACTTATGTATATAGCCGATACGAAGTACAACGGCTGTTTGCCTCTGCTTGTAAGCTGTGAAATGGACGAATTTGCAAACATAGGTGAAGTACCTTCGTTTAATGAAATTCTCTCTGTAGTCCGCAGCTACAACATAAGAATATGTATTGTGTTGCAAGGTATTTCCCAGCTTAAGGCTATCTACGAAAAAACATACGAAGCTATCATCGGTAACTGTGATATTTTTACTTTCTTGGGGTCAAAGGATAAGGATACACTTGACTATGTTTCCGCTAAACTCGATAAAATTACCGTTCGTGGTGACAGCAGAAGTTTTAATCGTGGTATGTCAAACGGCGGAGGTGGTCAAGATACCGAAGCGTATATTGAAAGACCTCTGCTCTATCCTAACGAAATCAAAAAGGCAATTAAACCAAAGGGTAAAAACCGTAAGTACGGCGGCTGCTGTATCGTTTTCGTTGGATACGAAGACCCGTTTTACCTGCCAAAATTTGATACTCCGTCGCACCCACGCTTTGTCGAGTGTGGCTCGAAACACAAAGAGTTTGTGCATAATTGTACAGATGTTTCTGTTGTATATATGCCAATATGGACGCAGCGATTAATTGAATATCATAAAATGTACGATAAGCATAATACACAATCTAAAGAAGAGCTAAAGGCATATGAAGAAGAAGTCAAAATACAAAATGAACAGGAGCAAGCAGAGCTTGAAGCTGAATTTGAACGCAATAATGTTCAAATCGAACTTCCTGCGAATGAAGAACCGTCAGAAGAAGAATATGAGGAATACTGCGAAAGTGTTGACAACGGAGAGTTACCTCCTGTGCAGGATTTTTCAGATGAGCCTTATGAGGACGATTTTATGTTTGACATAAGTCCTGTAGTTGAAAAAATAAAGGAGATGCAACAAGTAAATGAATAGTGTTGAAGATACTGCTCAGACAATGTTTGCTACACAAACTGTTAAAGGCGTAGTGCAACAAGCAACATCAATCATTATTAATAAAGCGATTTACGGAAACAACGGAAAAAATCATAATGTTGTAACCGAAACAGCACAACAATCCGTGCAACAGAAAAGCAATAATGTAAATGAATTGTCAAGCAATATTAAGCTAACAGGGCAATTCACTGATATTGCTTATGCTGACACAGACAAAATCACTGAAAAAGCTATATCTGAACTGTGTAAGGATGACGAAAAGCTCTTAAATAATGTAATGGATACATACAACAACGCTGTTAACGACGGCTTGCTCAAGCGTGAGTGGTCGAAAGCCGAGAGTGATGTAATCTATACTCTTACCGACAAAGGCAAAGAGCTGGTCAATTCAGAGGATTTTAAAAAGCAGCTCGAAAAAAACATCAAGAATACATTGTACAACGAAAACTTTAAAAATACAGCCGTGGTAGAATTTACCGGAACTAAAGATGATGTAAATGTATTTAGGTATGTAGATACACTCAATATCAAATCCTTTGATAATAACCCCGTTATGAAAAAAATGTTTGATATGCTTAAAAAGTATGAGTTTATTAGCGTAGATGAGAACGGCAATGCAAAGCCGACTGATAAACTTAATACCTATTTTGCCCAGCAGGATAGAAAAGGTATTAAGACAAATCTCAAAATTACAAAAGTTACACCTGATAATATGCAGCAAGCGGCAGATAAAATACAAAAAGCGAAACAAGCAGCACAAGCGACAAAAAAGAATGCCGAAGTAGCTACTAAGGCTGCTAAAACAACGGTAAATGCGGCTGCTAAGACGGGAGCGGCAACTGCTACAGCCGGGGTTTCTATTGCTGTTGACATTAGTAAAAAAGGTTTTGAGTTACTAAAAAAATCAAGCAACAGTTTTAGTACACAAAATCACATAAATAAGTCATAAAAGAGAGTTTTAATGCTCTCTTTTTTATTTTATAAAAGCGGACAATTTGTCCGCTTAATTTTTTAGAAAGGGGTTTTCAAAAATGAAAATCAATGTTAAGAAAGCAGGAAAAAATATTATTAAAGCATATGCAACGGTAGCTGTTATTGCTAATACAATTGCTTTAAATGTTTCGGCGTCCGCACTTCCTGAGGGTATGCCTGATAATGTTGATACAAGCAGTTATGATGCAATTGTAAGTATTGTATTTTGGGCAGCCGGTATTATTATTGCTTCAGCCTCTATGGTTCCCGGATTTCACGCAATGAGCGAAGGTAAAGCTAATGAAGATAAGAGAGGATTTAACTCCGGTCTTACAGCTGTAATTGTCGGTGCTGTTTGTAGTATCGCGTGTGTTGCTGTGCGATATATCTTTTTCTAATTTTCAAAAAAATTGTGGCTGTACATTTATGTATGGCCACAATGGAGGTGCATTTTTGATTGAAAAAACGTATTAATAAAAAAACAAATCGTAAAATAATCGGTATAGTTTTTATCGTTATTACATTGTTATCAATATCTTCCATTTCGGCTTTTGCGGTATCAACTTCCTGGGGACTTATTCTTGATAGAGTTGATACAAGCTATTTTCATTCGTTTGTAGATAAAAGTGACTGGTCAGAAGTCAGAAAAAGATGTTATAACAATGCTTATGATTTATCGTCTAAGTTCAATGGTTATTTGGTAAATACCAATCCCGAACAGAATATTGTTAATCAACTTAATTATATTCGTGCGAACGGTGACCAAGTATTAGCAGCGAACTATGGCTCGGAATGGAATAATTTATATTCAGAAATAAGCAATTTAATAGATGATGTGGATCAAATTTGTGGTGGAGGTAGTAATATTCCTGTTGTAAATGGTAAAGAAGTTACAACTGAAGTATATCAAAATATGATTAGTAACATCACGGATAAATACAATGAACTTTATCAATTAACTACTAAAATTTATTCATCTTATACATCAGCAAAATTTACTGCTTCCGATACTGTTGAAATTCTTGGAAAAAACGGATATGAGATATTTACAACTTTGTGGAATGAACTCGGTGTGCTGATTAAAGCAATCGGTACAGGTTCTACATCTACATCATATTTATTCGGTGTTTCCTGGACTTCAGATAATATTAAAGATATAGCTAATACGGTAAGTCCTATTGTTAAGGCTTTTGCATATGGTTTGGCTGGTGTGCTATTTGGTATAAATGTATCTCGTTCGGCTTTACAGTTTGAGTTAATGGAAGCTAAAGGGCTTTTTAAAATATTTGCAAGAGTCTTGCTTATTAAAGTCTGGATAGACTTATCTATAAACATATGTATATATGTCTTAGCAATAGTTAATAGTTTAACTGCTCAAGTTATAAATACATTTACATACAGTCAGACTATTTTTGATGCATATAATGCGAGCAGCAATCAATCTGTGGTCGATAACGATGCTTTTGGAGGAATAGGAGCTATTATTAATCTTATTACTTCTTTTTCACACAGTTTGCCTGAACTAATACTTGAAGGTGCTGTTATATTCTGCATACTTAGCGTTGTTATTAAACTTATTGCGAGAGGATTTGAAATAACAGCATTAGTTACTATTTCGCCATTATTCTTTTCTACTTTAATTGGAGAAGAAACAAGACCCTATTTTAAAAAATTTATGGCAGCGTTTTTATCTACTTGTTGTTATTTGCTTTTTGTAGCAGCAGTATATGCTGTCGGCACTGTATGGATAAGTGATAGCCTTACATCTGCTTCAACTGCACAGGGCGTATTATCTTGGTTCGGTAAAAATTTTGCAACAGCTTTAATTCTTATAGCTTGTTGTCATATTGTTAGAAAGCCACCAAAAGTTTTGACAGAATTAGTATCAGTGTAGTGGGAGGTTAATATGAGAAAAGTACAGATGACGAAGCAACAAACTATCAGACCTTATGAAAAAATGTTTGGATTGACAATTAAGCAAATTATAGGAATAGTTATAGGTGGAGTGACGGTAATAGCTACACTTGTTATACTGTTATTCGTTTTAAAATTACCGACGGAATTAGTTATGGCATTGATTTTTGTAGAAGTAGTTTCTACAATTCTTATAAGTATAGTAAGAGTGAATGGTATGAGCCTTATCAAACATTTTATTGTGTGTATGAAAGGTCCTGTTTACAGACCTTACCAAAGCAAAGGAGCTAAATACTATGAAGAAAACGACGAGTAAAATATATGTTGAACAGAAAAAAGAAAACCCGCAGAGAAAAAAGTCACAGTCTAAAAAAGTAAAGAAAACCGCTCAGGATACTATTCCTTTTGACGAGATTTATGATAATGGCATTTTTCGTATAGGTGATACATATTCCCTGATTTTTTATATTCCAAACATTGATTATAAGGTGTTTAAAGATAATGAGCGTAACGGCATATACAAAAGGTATCAAAAACTTCTTAACTGTTTGCCGTCTGAGGTTAAATATCAAGAATTTATTGTTAATACAGACATTGACATTAATAATTATGTAGATGCTTTAGTTCCGCAATACAATGGTGTTTGTACTCAAGAAATATATGATAGCTTTGTTGAGAAGCAAAAAGCTATCATCGCAGAAGCCGAGAACAGTTCTTGTGAACAGCAAATATATGGTGCTCTTTCATTTAAGCCTGTTGTGAAAATGGATAGTATCAATGTACTTTTTAAGCATTATAATGAAATTGCAGCTCAGTTTGCTGAGATTAATATCAAGACTGAACTTCTCCCGCCTGAGAAAAGTTTTGAAATCATTCATCGCATTTACCACTTTTCTAATCCTGAACAGTTTTTACTCCCTACATCTTTTTTCAATGTAGATGTAAATCTTAAAGATTATCTTGCACCGTCATCATTTAAGTTTGCTTCCAAATACAATGAAGTCGGCTTAGATTATTCTTGTGTGATGTTCGCAAAAAGGTTTTCAAGAACTTGTGATGATGAGTTTGTTATGGACTTGCTTGACAATTCTTCTAAAATCATTGTCAGTAAGCATTTTTCAAGACTTGAAAAGGACACGAGTCTTGATATTCTCAAGGAACAGATGAATGACCTACAAGGTAGAATTGACCGTAGACTTGAGATAAATTATAAGCGTAGTGGTGCAAGTGGTGGTAGTAGTTTCATTCCTTGGTCTTTGCAGAGGAGAAAAAAAGAGCTTGAAGCTCTTGAGGAAAAATTATCATCTACAGACTGTGATTTGTTTGAATTTGCTATGTATATCTATGTTGCAGCTAACAGCCTTAAAGAACTCAATGACCTAAGAGATTATATTAAGCAAACAGCTCGCAGACATCAGGTTACACTTGATGTACTGACAGGCGCTACAATTCAAGAAAAAGGTTTGCAGTGTATATTGCCATTTGCTCAGCCGGCTTTGTCCGATGATAAAACTTTGCTGGGGCAACCGTTTTACTTCGCTACTGATGAGGTAGCGAATCTCATTCCTTTTACTTATCAAAACAATATTATCCAGTCGGGAATATGCTACGGCATTAATCAGATTACGCATATGCCGATTATTATAGACAGAAGTGAGGGACTTAACGCTAACGGCTTTGTCGTCGGCACTTCGGGTGCAGGTAAATCAATGGCAGGCAAGTTGGAGTTTCTGAACGGAGCATTGAAGTATCCTGATGATGTATTTATTTTTCTTGACCCTGAGAGGGAATATATGGCAGCAATGACTAAGAATAATGCTTTTGACGCACAGGTGATTACTGTTTCGCCAAACACAAATACGCATATAAACTTATTTGATACTGATATAACATATACAGACGAGGGTCAATCCGCCGTCGCTCTCAAGACAGACTTTATAATGACATTTTGCGAATGTGTAAAAGGCTCTGGGCTTACTGCAAACGAAAAAACTGTACTTGACAGATGTGTAAACTTAGTGTATCAAGATTTCTTGGCTAATGATGGTGACAAAAAATATTTGCCTACGCTCGTAGATTTCTACAACATTTTGCTTGCTCAGACCGAAAAGGAAGCAAAGGATATGGCACTTAAACTTGAACTGTATGTTAAAGGTAACTTCAGCACATTTGCTCACCATACCAATGTTGACCTTAACAAGAGAATTATTATCTATGATGTACAAGAAATGGGCAAACAGCTCTCTGATATTGGTTCTCTTGTAATTCTTGAAAGTATTTGGCAAAAGGTTATTGAAAACCGAAAACGAGGTATTCGTACTTGGTTTACTACGGATGAGTTTTCTATGTTCTTCCGAGATACAAACGGTGTGTTTAGAACAGGCGATTTCTTCGAAAACGTGTATAAAAGAATTCGTAAGTATGGAGGTGTAGCGTCAGGTTACACACAAAATATGTCAGAAGTTATGGAAAGCCCGCAGGCAACAAAAATGCTACAAAACAGCAATTTTTGCATTATGTTGGCTCAGAATGAAACAGACTTAGATAAGATTAAGAGTATGTTCAAATTATCAGAAAAACAGGCGGCTTATCTTGATATTGATGAGCCTGGCAAAGGTCTGATTAAGAACGGTAAGCAGATAATCCCATTTGATAATCAGATTAATAAAAATTCAGCTGTGTACAAGTTGTTCTCAACCAAAATGGCTGACCAAAAGAAAGAGTGATGATACAATGAATGTATTAATTGTAGCCGACAGGGTCAACGGCAAAGCATATACGGATATTATTAATAAGCTGAAAAATACTAAAACCATAGGTGTAATTAATACAGTATCTCAAACATTAGTTACAGAAATTGGAACTCGCTATACACCTAATGCAATAATTATTGATACGGCAGTAGATTATAATAATCTTTTGCCGCAGATAACCGAACAGATAGGCAATACATACAACTACATCAAAATAGTAGTATTGGCAGAAGCAGACGAGAGCAGAATATTCCCGTCTGCTTCTGTAATTAAAGGTGCAATATCAAGTGCTAAGCTCGCTCAGATACTTGAATCAACAGGGGATAATGTTGTGACCGGCATTGACAATGAGAGCAAAGAAGTTCCAAAGCCTGTAGAAAAAGCACCTAAGAAAACACCGACTCGAAAGCCGAAAAAAATTAAGAACAAGAAAAAGAGGAAAGACTTTAAATTTAATCCGCTATTGTTAATTCCTTTTGTAGCTGTTGTGGTATTGATTGTTGTTGCACTGTGTGTCAAATCCTGTAATAAAGCAACGGATAAAACATCAGCAGAAACAACATCAAGTATTACAGAAGTTGTTACTACTACAGCTAATCAAACTCAACCTGTATCAATCCAAAGTGTAACCATTCCTGCGCAGGCAACAGTGTCCGTTGCAACTGTTGCAGCCGACAATACTCAACCTGCAACTGCTGCCATTGCTACCGTAAGCAATAGCCATCAGAACGACACAAAAGAAGAAAGTCGTTTCAAGAGCGAGAGTAGAAATAATAATAATCAAAGCAACAACAATCACAACTCAAATGATAATCAGAATAACAACGGTGGAAACAACTCAGGTTCTCATAGTTATGTTACAGTAAGCAAGCCCGAATATAATTACTCAAGCAATCAGAGTAAGGATATAGAGGTAAGTGGTATATCACTTAATTATCTTTCAAAAACTTTAACAGCGGGTGAAAGTATAAACTTATCTGCTAATATAACTCCCTCAAATGCAACAAATAAGTCAGTCAGCTGGAGCACATCAAATTCTAATGTAGCTACAGTAAATAACGGCTATGTAGTTTCCCATTCTGCGGGTACAGCTTATATAACTGCAACTGCCGGTAATCATTCTGCAACTTGCACTGTTGTAGTCAAAGAAAAGGAAACTCAAGACAGTGTATACATAACACCGGCTGAAAAGTATTGTAATATTAATGAGGTGATCACCTTTACTCTTGTTAATGCAAATAACTGTTCATTCAATATTAGCAACCCAAGTGCAGTTCAAATAATAGGCGGAGGAACAAATAGAATACAAATTAAAGCAAAATCAAGAACAACGGTTACTATTACGGCAACCAATAACAGCACAGGCAGAGAATATACAGCAAAATTAATTATCGAATAAGGAGATATAAATTCTATGGTAATTTGCTATACAACCAAGGAAAACATTAATCATTACACAACCGATTTTGATAACATTGACAGATTCACCGAGGAACACCCATATGCGACGATATGGTATGCGTTCAACGAAAAAGATGATGTTTCTTCATCTAATGTTGAAAGAGAAAAGTGTCCTATTTGTGGCAATGCCATATTAAAAGGGCAGAATAATTACTACTGCTCACAGTATAAAAATGGATGTCAATTCTCTTTGCCATTCTTGATTTGTGGTAAAAAATTGACTGCAACTCAACTTATTATGTTGCTCAGGCAACACAGAACAAAAACTATAAGCGGATTCAAAAGTAAGACCGGTAAACCTTTCAGTGCAGTTCTGCGTTATGATACCAAAACAGCAAAGTTGCATTTTGAATTTCCTAATGCGAAGTAAGTCAAAAAGTCTGTTGAAAAAACAACAGGCTTTTTTAATTGCTCTGATATAGAACAACTAAAAAAGCCTATTGTATTAATGAAACGAGGTGAATTAATGAACAGAAATCTTTTTAAAATGCCTAACGATATTTTTGGAGGTAAGCTCTCTGCCGGAGAAATCAAAGTTCTTGCAGCTCTCTATTCGCTACGCTCTAAATCGATATACAGAGGGCAGAAGTATATCAAGGTAAATCAAGCCACAATTGCCCGTATTTGCGGCTTTTCTTCTGCACGAACAGTTTCATCGGCTATTGCCAAACTTTCCTTATACGGCTATATTCGAGCTATTAGACGCTATTATGCCGATTACCATAAGCTGGACGCATATGTATATACCCTGCCGGTTATGAGAAAAAACTATTTCTTTGTTGACCGTAAAATATTTAAGCATAAACTTACATCAGCTCAGTTTAGAATGTATTTATTCTTCTGCAAGGCTGCGAATCCATCTAATAAGCGTTGTTGGAACAGCTTTAATGATATTGCCAACGCTTTAGGAATTAAGCGTACAGTTGTAGTTAAGACTGTAAAGGAGCTTATTTCAATGAAGCTCATAAGGAAGTATAGAATTAAAAAAAGTGACGGCAGCTTTTCTGATAATCATTACAAGGTTATTCCTTTGCAATATACCTATAAATTTAGGAGAAAAAGGAAAAGACCTTGCCGCTCACTACTTCGACAAGGTCTAAATATATGCTATAAATTAGCATATGCATCTTCACTTACAAGTGTAAAACAAACGGTTGCATTTGTCAAGAGGAAAAGTAGGAAAAATTTATTTTTTGTAACAAGGGGTAGTCCATTTTTTTGCAGTACATATGATAGTACCCACTTTTATACCAACAGAAAAAAGAATAGAATTAGATTATACTTAAAGTATAGATGTAATTTAACATTATACTACTGAAAGAATTTTATAAAAGTCAAGTAAAACACAAAAACAATGAAATGCAGTCATTCAGCGCCGAGAAAACAAATGTCGCTGTGTAGGTGGCTCATTTTCTTTGCTGTGGGTTAAAACCGGACAAATTGTCCACTAAGGAGTTGATAATGTGAAATACAAAAAATATTTAAACATACTCAAAGTGCCGGAACGCTTTTTTGAAGTGAAAAACAGGTATAATTTTCTTGAAGAGCGTCTGAGCTTTTGCAAAAAGCTATTGAGTAGCTATTCGTCGGAGAAAATAAATTCCCACGAACAAGCATCGCAGGCTTTGGTTTCTGTTTTGAGGAGGATACGATTGCCGGAGGACGAGCTTAATGTCACTGAGCTTACTGCTCTGGGGTGGGAATCGTTTTATCTTATAAACAAAAACATTCAGGAGAACAGAAAAGGCTTTAAAAAAAGATTTCCAACCGAGCGTGACAGCTTTATTTTCCTGTGTGCTCTCATAGCCAAATATGTTTTCGAGTGTTATTTTTATGATGATGTTAACAGGCTTTCGCTACTGACGGACTGTGAAGTAATAAACCTGTTATCCGAAAAGGCGAAAAGTAAATTGAATATTCAGGTCGGAAAGGCTATGAATATATTGGAAATTTTCACGCTTATGTGTTATCATATCCGCAGAACGTCAAGAATTGAAATTTACAAAAACCTCGATGTTTATCAGACTTTATATGAGATATTGAGCTATTGCATAAGGGAGAATACAAATGAAATTGAAAAATACTATTTACTGCCGACTGTCACCGAAATACCGCAGACAGAAAAACGAACTAAAAAATATACTTGACTTTGCGAAAAGTCTTATTGCGGTAGGCTCATACGAGGGAAAAAAATTACAGAAAAACGATACAAACGCAATTTTCAGCTTTATTAAGCTGATTTGCGATGTTATAAATTCAAAAAACACACTCAATGTTATCCGCAGTAAAGCTGATAACGCAAGTCGGATACTCGAGGATGATATTCTTTTCGGATATGCAATCCGCAAAAACACAGAGCTGTCTTCATTCAAGGTTTATTTAGGTAAAGACCCCATTATCAGTTCGCCAAAGAATTTTGGGAAAATGAAATTTGTATTTAAGACTGTCGGCGGCAAAGGAATACCTTGGAAGGAGGATAAAATCAATCAAGCCTACAGACTTATTTTACCTTTAGGAATTACTTTTGTTGAAGAGGGCAATCACTCTGTAGAGGTGGGAATAATTAAGTGCGAGGGAATGCTTGACTATGATAAACACTCAAAGAATTATTCGATAATTGACATTTCTCCGTTGTATCAGCAGATTTACTTTGACGGAATGTATTATCGAGTTATTTCAAGCAATGAGATTATAGAAAAAACAGAATTTGAATACGGCTGTCTTTTTGAAATTGGGCGGTTGCTGTCGTTGCAAAATATCGTCAGCTTTAAGAAAAATGATTCAAGCAATTTCTCTGAATAGAGGGACTGTTTTATTAATCGGACAAATTGTCCACTAAGCAAATCTAAGATAAATATATAAATTCTTGCAAATAAGTCTATAATCTGATACAATGTACAAGTAAAGGAACGGTGGCGGCTGTTTCAGCTCCCTTGAGAAAGGGGGTGTATTCCAATGGCAGAGATTACATACTTATTTGTTCTCGCAATTGTTTTCGTGGCTTTTAATGAAGTCATTAAGAATATAAAGAAATAACCGCCCTGTACTGCGAATACAAGGCGATTATGTAAAAAATAATTTGTCTTAAAAGCGAAACAGCTAAAGCCGTTTCTTTACACTATTATATTATCACAATCGAAATTTTATGTCAACAGTCACAGAGCTTTTCTGCGGCTGTTTTTTTGTTAGTGGACAAATTGTCCACTTTGGAGGTAGTTAGTTTTGAGTATAATTATAATTTCAATATTCTACATTTATTATCTGATTGCAGTTAATTATTATCGGCGAGAGCTGCATTTCAGATTTATTGCGTACAACAAAATGCCAGGAAAAGATAAAGCACCGATTTCATTTAAGAAGTTGGTGCTTTTTTCTGCAATTATTGTTGCAGTTATTACGGTTGTCGGCTTATGTGTTGGAAACAACACACTTATTTTAATAAACACATTACCTGTCATAGCACTGACTTTTCATTTACATTTAATGCGTAAAAGAATTGCCGCAGCAGACAGAAATAATAACAAGGAGGACTAATTATGAAGGTTATAAAAAGCCGTGACGGTCAGGAATATTACAATTTCACAAGGGAGGAAAAAGAGCAGGCAAAACAGATGTCCACGCTCGAATACTTGGAAAGAACATATGGCTACCATTTTACGAAAGCAGGCACTATGATGCGTTGCAGGGAACACGATAGCTTTATTGTGCGTGCTGACGGACGAGGTTGGTATTGGAACAGCAGAGGATTTGGCGGTTCTGATGTTATAGAATTTATGATGAAAGTGGAAAACAAGTCATACGAAGAAGCTCTGATGACACTTTTTAATGTGAACAAAAGTAATTCCGTTGCAGTACCACAATACAAAAAAGCCGAGCAGCTTCCTCCGGAAAAATTAAAAAAGGATTTGCAAATGCCGGTAGCTGTACAAGGTAAGTACAAACGAGTATTTGCTTATTTAACGAAAACTCGCTGCATAGCTCCTGAAATAGTCAATGAGCTTATGCACAAAAAGTATTTATATGAGGATGTAATGCACAACTGTGTGTTTGTCGGTTACGGAACAAATAAACTGCCGGCATATGCTACTGTGCGTGGCACTTTAACGGAAGTGCAGTACAGAAAAGACTCTCCCGGTTCGGATAAGAGTATATCGTTTTTTGTTATGGGAAAGGACAATACAATGGTAGATGTATTTGAATCACCTATTGATTTGCTTTCGCACGCAACAATGTGCAATATCGAAACAGGTAATCCACAAGAATGGCTTAACGCTACACGCTTAAGTCTTGCCGGTGTATCTGACAGAGCATTAGAAACTTTTTTGCAAAATCATCCGACAGTCAGACATATAAACTTACGATTAGATAATGACCTCGCAGGTCGAAAAGCCTGTGAGGTCATTTCCGAAAAATACAAAAATCAAGGTTATCGTGTTGATACAATCCTGCCACGCACAAAAGACTACAACGAAGATTTGTGCAGATATGCTGAACTACACAATATGCCGGACTTGCCTTTACAGCTACCAACAGAAAAAGAAAATCAGGCAGCTTATACTTACTTAACGGAGAAGCTCGGTATAGCACCCGAAATTGTTACTACGCTGATTAACAAGAATTATATTTGCTCAGATGCAGAGAATATTTCTTTTGTTGGTCATAATCGAGGTGGATCACCTGTTTATTCTTATAGCGTAAGCATTAACGATAATTCTGTTAGTGTATCGGGGTCAACAAAAAATAGCTTCTACTTAAAAGGTTATGATAAAAGTAAAGTTATTGTATATAAATCTCCGATTGACTTATTGGCTGACGCAACTATGAGCAACCTTACTTTTCGCAGTAAGCGTGAGTGGCTCAATTCAACAAGATTATCTCTTGGCGGAACTGATGATACAGCTTTGCAGAATTTTCTTGCCGAAAATCCTGATATTAATCAAATATGTTTTCAGCTTGGGGGAGAGGAAATTGACATTGAAACGAGCAGACATTTTTTGCAGAAGTATAATGAAAAAGGATACTCTTGCACCGGTTTTCAATCTGTCGGTCAGAGCATAGTTGAAGAATTAGCTGCAATGAAACAATATAAAACTTGTACAATGAGTAATACAATATAATCTAAAAGTATAATAACCGCCCTACATTAACATAGGGCGGTTATTATTAATTTAATAAAGGCAAAATTTCTCTATATATGGTTTTATAAAAATGCAAAAGCTCATCTATAACAATTTTTTTATATTTATCTACAATACTTGTTATATCCTCTGTATTTCCAATATCTTTTCTTTTTCTTAAATCAGCTATTTCTTCTGGTATTTCAGTAAGTCTTACAGCCCATTCTTCATAATCGGGATAAACACTAATAATTTCGTTATAAGAATAGTCCTTTAAAACTTCAGAGATTTTATATCTAAATGTAACACTCAAAAAATCAACGGTATCAAAAAAAGCTCTGTATTCATGTCCTAAAGCTTTATCTAAATTGATTTTTATATATTCATTATCTTTTTCATCGAGTGATTCATTGCTTAATAATTTATCATATGCTCTAATAATATGTTCCAGAGCATCTCTCATTTCTTTAATTGGTTGAATAAACATTTTAAGATTTTCAGAATATTCCTCTGACAATAAATACAACTCTTTTGTGCATTTGTGTATCTCGATTATATTATTCCATAAACCTATATATTCTTTTTCTTCAGGAATAATCATTAACAATCCCTCCTTAATTAGCCTTTTTGGGGTATAACTGTATTAATACGCATCTTTTCGATATTCTCGTCAGTTTCAATCATTGCTTGATTCAAACGCACGCTGCCTCTGACCAAGTTTTTTGTTTCTTTTAATACATCAATATTATTTGTATCTATTACATTGTTACATGGAAAGTCATAGTCATTAAATTCATAATTGTTGTCTTCATTTTCTTTTTTTAAGTAAACAAATTTAAAAATTATATAAGTAATTACCGTAACAAAAGCGAAAAATATCGCAGTAATTAAAATTGAGATGATCATTTTATCCAATTCTCCTAAAATTAATGATTTAAGTATTTCCTTTAAGTTTTTTTAAATTTATACCTTTTAATAAATATAATAAAAAAAATAAAAATAAAAACAGCATAACTCCTATATAATATATTATGCCGGCAGTTTTAAAGTATACAAAAGTTTCAAAGTTTTTTTCATAAGCAAAAGTTAAAAAATAAACGCTAAGGAAAGTTATAAAACATCCTGATAATATTTTAATTAATTTACCTATTAATATTAATTCTTTTATATTCTTTAGTTTCATTGTTGTATTTGCAAATATTACTTCATTAGCAAGATATGAAAGTATTGTTACTCCAATTGACATAACAGAAACTATTGTAAAATTTACATAATCATTGTGTTGTAAAGCTTGTATTAAAGAATGTAAATATTGTGCAAATGATAATACTATAGATGCTATCAATAGTCCAGTCGGTACTAAAGAGTAATTTTTAAAAAATTTGTTTTTGTATTTAGATTGTGGCATTCATTAAAACAACTCCCTGTGAAATATAATCACATAAATATTTTAATATTCATTTTATCAACAAAAAATCAATTTGTCAATTAAAACAAAATTGTTTTAATAAATAATTTTTAAAACCACAATCTTATTATAGCAATACATAATAGAAAATTCAATAATTATGATGTAATTTTAACTGTAAATTTTCCCCAATATTCTTATATAGCTTAATGTAAATTTTTAATTTTATACTTTTAGTTTTGAATTTTGAAAGTAGTAGGGCAGTGCGTTAAAATTCAATAAATTTCGTATAATAAAGCAACACGCAGGTATTAGTTTGATGACCTGCGTGTTGTTTTATTTCCATATAATAGATGATGTGACCATAGCAAATCCGGCTGCATTTACCATCTTGTTATCGTAAAGCTGCCGATTAATTCTGTTTAGAGCTTCCATCTGATTTCTGAATTGCATATCCTGTCTATATTCTGTTTCGTATAGATTTATAGCTTCCTTTATTGTATCAGCTCTGCGGTTTAAAATATACTGTATGATGTAGTGACCTAAATGCCAATAGCATACCGGTAAAAGATCGTATGATGCTAATTCTCTCGATATACTATTTATGCTTCTTTCTGTTTTCGTAATATCCGATATAACATCCGGCATTATTTTTTTATATGTCTTATAAGTATTAACATCGGTTATTCTTGAAATTACAGAAACTACTAACAGTATGAATATTGTCAAAAAAGCAATTCCACAAGATAATATTATAATAAAAGGTGGACAAATTGTCCACCCACAACAAAAATGTTTATATTAAAAATTTATTACAAAAATAAAAAGCAAACAAAATTGTTTACTCATACAAAAATACTATAATAAAATATACTTTAAACATTGACATTACAGGGAATATATGGTATAATAAATTATATAAAAAGGACATAAAAGTCCATAGACACCAAAATATTTCGCATATATTTTGGTGTCCCGCTAACAGAGTATTGGAAGTACTCAGTTGCGTTATGGCTTATTTATAGTGTATTATAACACAAAATAAGCGAACTGTCAACTTCTACTTGCCTGCTCTGACAACGGTCGGACGCAGGTCTTTTTTATACTCAAAACTAAATAAATCAAAACTTCGAACATCAGTACACCTATTGTTCTCAGAGTTACGCCGTGACCATATGCACTTTTGAATGTTGCGAAACATTCTTGCGAGAAGCGAGCCAATATTGTCAGTACCATTATTGCTACAATGTTGCCTAGAACAATGTTAAATAAAAGGGTGAAAGGGAGATAATATTCCCTGTTCAATACTTGGCTGTGCAAATACCGTATGCTCATAACCGGACAATTTGTCCGCTTACAACATATAGTATGCAAAACTCATAAATCGCAGCATTGCGTGAGCCACACACGATTACTAAGTGATTAGCATAATCTAAGACCAAAGGAAAGATGTTTGATGTTTTCTGTTCTAATTAATTTACAAAAAGAAAGGATGAATAAATATGATTATCACACCACCGGGACGCTACTTTGATATAGTAGTACCTCAAGAGATAACCAAACTATTAAACATCAATATTTGTACTCCTGAATATCAGGAAACACAATGCAGTATAAACGGCTATAAGAAAATCAACGAAAACGAAGATTTTTTAGGTACAGTCTACGGCACTATCAACATTGTCAGAGAAGGACTTCTAATATTTATTCTTTCGTATGAATACAATATCGAAGAACTTACCGAAAGCTGTACTTTAAAAGTTGAAGAATCGTTTACTGAAATGTTAAGAGAGTTATATAAAAAAGATTAAAAATCTAATTCTTTCAAGATATAAATTCTCCACTCGTTATCAACTTTTTTAACAGAAATATAACCTAAATCTTTTAACAGACCACGGTAATATGGAATTATCGTATAATGATTATATGCAGCTTTATCACAGTCGGTCAATACTTTTTGTTCTTCTTTTAGCTTTACCCCAACCGCATAGTTTCTGCCTTGCTCTTGGGATTTCTTTAGATAGAGGTTATATAAACCTTTTAAATATTTATACATATTTCCTCTATCATTAAGAGATTGTTCAATCACTAACTGCCTCTTGTGTTCGAGTTTTTGATACATAGTATTCCCCCTAATAATTATAATAAGATGAAAATATTATAATTATCAGATTGGTAGCATAAAAAACATCTGTAGTACATCTTAGGTAAACAAGTCCATCGCACTGATAATATGGATATAGCAAAGTGATTTAAGTAGCTTTGCGGCTATTTAAATCACTTTACTCAATTTGGTTGCGGGAGCCGGATTTGAACCGACGACCTTCGGGTTATGAGCCCGACGAGCTACCGAGCTGCTCTATCCCGCGATATTTATTGCCTGTATCTTTACAGCTATATTATAATACACCTTGTTATCAGATTTGTCAAGCCTTTTTATAATATATTTTAAAAAAATCAAAAATATATTTGCAAGCCGTAAATGTTTTGTAATATCGGCAATATTATTCGGGCTTTTTGTTGTTTAGTTTTACTTTGATTATTGCATTTTTTGTATGATATTGGTATAATAAAAATACAGCTCATTTGCTGAAAAGGGAGGAATTTTTTATGTGTCAGAAAAAACCGTATTACATCACGACACCGATTTACTATCCGTCAGGCAATCCGCATATCGGACATTGCTATACAACTGTTGCTTGCGACTCTATCGCTCGTTACAGACGAATGCAGGGCTATGATGTAATGTTTCTTACGGGTACTGACGAGCATGGTCTTAAAATTGAGCAGAAAGCTGCCGAAAAGGGTGTGACTCCCAAGGAATATGTTGACGAAGTAGTTAAAACCTTCAAGAGCCTTTGGAACTTTATGAATGTTGACTATGACAGATATATAAGAACCACCGATGATTACCACATCAAGACTGTTCAGAAGATTTTTAAAGAACTTTACGATAAGGGATACATTTATAAGGGCGAGTATTCGGGTAAATACTGCACACCTTGTGAGAGCTTTTGGACTGAAAGCCAGCTTGTTGACGGCAAATGTCCGGAGTGCGGCAGAGAGGTTACTGAGGCAAAGGAAGAGGCATATTTCTTTAAAATGTCGCCTTTTGCCGACAGAATTGAAAAATTACTTACGGAAACAGACTATTTACAGCCGAAAACCCGTGCGACAGAGCTTGTAAACAACTTTATCAAGCCGGGTCTTGAGGACCTTTGTGTGTCGAGAACTACTTTTAAGTGGGGTATTCCTGTAACTTTTGACGATAAGCATGTTATATATGTGTGGATTGACGCACTTTCAAACTATATTTCTGCGCTTGGCTTTTATAACGACGCTTATAATGATTTTGATAAATTCTGGCCTGCCGATGTGCATATGGTTGCAAAGGATATTATGCGTTTCCACGCTATCATTTGGCCTGCAATGCTTATGGCTCTCGATTTGCCGCTTCCAAAGCACCTTGCGGTTCACGGTTGGATTACTTTTAACGGTCAGAAGATGAGTAAATCACTCGGCAATGTTGTAGACCCGTTTGTACTTGGCAAGAGATACGGCGCAGACGCTATCCGTTATCACATTCTTCGTGAAATGGCACTTGGCGCAGACAGCTCGTTCTCTAACGAAATTATGATAAACCGTATTAACTCCGACCTTGCAAACGGCTTTGGCAACCTTGTGTCAAGAACCGTTGCAATGGTTGAAAAATATTTTGGCGGCACACTTCCTACAGAGCGTGAAGGCGGAGAATTTGACGATGACCTCATCGCAACCGCTACCGCACTTAAGTCGAGCGTTGATGACTTTATTGATAAAACCCAGCTTAACAATGCGCTCGCCGAGATTTTCAAGGTAGTTTCCCGTGCTAACAAGTACATTGACGAAACAGCACCGTGGGTGATTGCAAAGGACGAAACAAAGAAAGCAAGACTTGCAACTGTTCTTTACAATTTGCTTGAAACTATCAGAATCACAGCCACACTTCTCTCTGCATTTATGCCGACTACAATGCCAAAGGCACTTGAGCAGATTGGCGCTTGTGAAAAGTGTGCTACTTATGAAAATGCCGATAAATTCGGTGTTCTTCCGCTTGATGTGACAGTCAAGAAAGGTGAGGCTCTGTTCCCGAGAATTGATGTTGAGAAAGAAATCGAAGAACTCAACGCAATTATCAAGAATAACGAAAAGGTTGACGAAAAGACAGAGAAACTCAAAGAAGAAATTGAGGGCGTTGCTCAAATCGGTATTGACGATTTCTGCAAGGTTGACCTCAGAGTTGCCGAAATTAAGGCTTGCGAGCCGATTAAAAAGGCTAAAAAGCTTTTGAAACTCACAATTTTTGACGGTGTAAAAGAGAGAACCGTTGCTTCGGGTATCGCAAAATTCTATACACCTGACGACCTTATCGGAAGAAAGATTATTCTTGTATCAAACCTCAAGCCTGCAAAGCTCTGCGGTGTTGAAAGCTGCGGAATGATTCTTGCCGCAACTTGCGGAGAAGAAATAAAGGTAATCTTTGTAGACGATATGGAACCCGGCTCAAAAATCAGCTGATTTTATTAGATAAAATATTTGAATTCCCGATTATGGCTTTTACTGTAATCGGGAATTTTTTGGTTAATTAGGTTTAATTGGTTCTTTATCAAAAGTTCGGGTAATATGGTTTAGTGCATTTTTGGTCGGGCAACAAAGTAAAGCAAAAGTTAAACTTTCTGCTCGAAGTTAAAAGTTTGGTCGACCTTTTCAAAGGTCGTGGGTGTGGGCAAAGCCCACAAATA